>Ga0209199_1003094_pt1 | contig 16895 bp, 14 predicted proteins | sample COGITO_mtgs_1105_7_FD_184805 | JGI IMG/M metagenome (GOLD analysis project Ga0209199, IMG submission 184805) | Pelagic marine microbial communities from North Sea - COGITO_mtgs_110523 (SPAdes) (version 2) | ecosystem: Environmental > Aquatic > Marine > Epipelagic ...
AAGTTTATACACGTAAATATGGAGAGTGTTGTAAATAGATATGTTATTATTTTTTTGTATCTATTTTCTTTTTCTAATTTATTTTGTAGAATAAAATTTTCGTTTTTGATTTTATTTATCTCTTTTTCTAAATTTTTATTTTTTTTATAAAGATTATAGTTTTTTTTATTCTCCTTTATTTTTGTGAATTCTGCAAAAGATTTTATAATTTTATTTTTATTTTTATCTGTTTTGTGATCTGTTTTGTGATCTGTTTTGTGATCTGTTTTGTTATCTGTTTTGTGATCTGTTTTGTGATCTGTTCTGTGATCTGTTTTGTGATCTGTTTTGTGATCTGTTTTGTCTTTTATTATATCATTTTGATTAAAGAAATCAATATGATTGTCAAAAATATTATTGAAAATATTTGTATCTTCATCCATATATTTATAAAACATCTTTTTTTATAAAAAAATCTATGTTAATATTTATATGAATAGTGATATATTTGATGAAATAAATTCTGGAAAATATAATTTAGTTGAATGTGAAGAGTTAGATAAATTAGTTGAAGATAATAAAAAAATGAGAGAACATAATAAAAAATTGAAAAAGGTAATTAAATTTTTGAATAAAGAATTAGAATTACAAGATGATATGTTAAAAAATATGAGTAATGTAAAATATTTTTCTTGTTTAGATTGTGATAAAATTTTTAAGAAATTTTTTGATTAAAGGAAAATAAAAAGTGATTTTGAATTATATAATTAGATTTTGTGTAAAATGTAATTATGTTATCATTTACAAAAAGACAGCAAATGGCATTGGATGCTATGTTGAAAGGTAAAAATGTTTTTGTTACAGGTCCTGGTGGAACTGGTAAATCATTTATTATCTTTCATTATATTTCAGAGTTACAATTTATGGGAATTAATAAAGAGGATATTGCTATTACGAGTACAACTGGTATTTCAGCAAGTTTAATTGGTGGAACTACTCTTCACAGTTTCGCAGGAGTTGGTATTGGAAATAGGAGTTTTGAGTATTATTATAATTATATTATGGAAAAGAATTATTTTAAGAGGAAACAATGGAGGAAATGTAAAGTTTTAATTATTGATGAGGTCTCTATGTTGTCTCCTCGTTTATTTGAATTAATTGATTGTTTAGCACGGAAAATTCGTAGAAAAAGAGAACCTTTTGGTGGAATTCAAGTTATTCTATTAGGTGATTTCTGTCAATTACCGACAGTTGGAGAGAAAGATTTTTGTTTTGAAGCGGTTAATTGGTCGGAGGTTGTTGATGAGACATTTTATTTGAATGAAATTAAAAGACAAAATGATGCTACATTTCAATCAGTTTTGAATAAAATTAGATTAGGTGAAGTAGATAATGAAGTAAAAGAAGTATTAAATAGTAGATTAAATGTAAAATTAGATAAGAATAAAGGTATTAGACCTACTATTATTTATTCTAAGAGGAAGGCTGTTGAAAATTTTAATTTGAAGAAGGAGGATGAACTAAGAAGGCGAGGAGGAGAGAGTAGTTTATATATATCAACATATTCATACTCAGAAGGCGTTTCAGATGCTTTTAAAGATTTCTTGAAAAGATTTATTGATAGTAATTTTAGGGTGGAAGATGAATTGAGATTGTATGTGGGATCTCAGGTTATGGTTACAGTTAATTTCCCTGATATGAAATTATATAATGGAAGTCGGGGGGTTGTTATTGGATTTACGGATGATGAGAGTAAGTTTCCTATTGTTAGATTTCTGGATGGTCGTGAGATAATGATTGAGCCCCACGAATTTAAACACGAGAGTGATAAGAAGAATTATATTATAAAAAAACAAATTCCATTAAAAATTGCTTGGGCTATTACAATCCATAAATCCCAGGGTATGTCCCTTGATTATGTATCTACGAATATCGGTAAGAGTATTTTTGAATACGGTCAGGTATATGTTGTACTTTCAAGAGTAAGGAATTTAGAAGGACTTTGTATTAAAGAGGTTGATTACAATAGGATTATGGCTGATCCAAAAGTTATTGAATATTATAAAAGATTGGAATAATTAATCTCATTTACCTTTTTGATTTACACCCTTGAAGATTTAAAATGAACGTTTTTTATTATATTTTTATATAATAAATAATGACTAAACATCATAGTGAAGATTATAAAATTAGTGCTGTTAAACATTATTTAACTAAATCCAAAAATTTAACTAAAATTTGTAAAGAATTTGATTGTTCAAGAATAAGCCTCAAAAGATGGTTTGAAATTTACAAAAAAACTTCTAAAATAGAGAGACAATGTAGAAAATATATTTCATACAAAATTACAAAAGAACAGGTTAAATATGCTATTAAAAAATTAAAAGAAAACCAACAAATTACTATGAATGAATTAGTTAAAATTATCAAAAAGAAATATAAAAATTTTGATATTACACCACAACATTTAGGTAAAGTTATTAGAGATAATAATATTACAAGAAAAAGAACAAGACATAAACATTTTCCCAAAATAAGATATGGTAAAAAGATTAATAAAAAGACTGAATTAAATAAATTTCACAAGGAAATTAAAAAATATAGTTTAAGTAAAATAATAAGTATTGATGACACCGCCGTGCGAAGCACTTCGGTGCAACTCTGAAAGAGTTGACACTTCAATAAGTCCTGCTATGATTGCTGAATATTCAAGATGTCAATTAGGAAGAAGATGCGTTTTCAAAACAGATGACAGTTTTTTCTTTCATAAATTTACATTATTGGTTGCTATTTCTAATTCAAAATGTGTTGGTTGGAAATTATATGAAAAAGGTGGTATGAATAAAGAAAGATTTGTAGAATTTTTGAAGATATTTATCTTTAATAAATATAAAAATCATTTAATCGTATTAGATAATGCAGGTAGTCATAGAAATAATTATGTAAAAGAAGCAATATTGAATAGTGGTAATAAATATTTGTTTTCAATCCCTTATACACCTGAAACAAATCCAATCGAAGCATTATTTAATCAACTAAAACATTATTTGAAATTAAATAAAAAAGTTCTGAAATTTGATGGTATAAAAATAGAAATAAGGAATGCTTTCAAGAAAATAAAGAAGATAAATTATAAGAATTACTTTTTATACGCATTTGACAAAGAAAAATTAAAATTACCATCAGGAGTTTCAACATTGAGGAGACAACCAAAATTTTATAAAGATTAATATACTTAAATATTATAAATCATAATATTTATATATGAAATTAAAAAGTTTATTATATAAAAAAGAACAAAATGAGATAATTGAAAATATTATATCAATATTAAATTTAGATAATGAAAATAGCACAACATTATATGAATTAGACAATAATTTAGAAAAACAGAATAAAATAATAGATTTAATACCAGATATTCGTAAATATTTTAAGGTTAAAAATATAATTGGTGCAAAAGAACCAGAAAAATGTAAGAGACCTTATCTGTCAATTATAAAACATTTAACCAAACAAAATTATCATTTATATTATTCAGACTGTAGACTAAAAATAAATGATAAAACAATAAGAACAAAGAAATATGTTTTTATCAAGAAATAAATTCATTACAAGTTTTATTTATTAATTTTAATAATGTTTTATATGTGTAATTTACTGTTGAGTTAATATTTAAATTATTTTTTTTTTTAATACTATCAACATCTATCATTAATACATTATCATTCTCATCAATTATAAAATTACCAAGGTTTGATAAATCTGTTTGTATATAACCATTTTTAGCATATAATCTTATTGTTTCTTTTAAATTATCTAACCATATTTTTTTACATTTTCTATTAGAATTTAATTTATAATAAATTGGCTCTCCACCATATTCTGTAACTAATGCTTTATTAGGAATATTTGATACTCCACTTTCGATATTTAAAAACCCTATTAATTTTGGTATTGGAAGATTTTTATCATAAATTTCTTTATATCTTAAATATTCTTCTTTTAGTCTAGTTTCTTTATTGCTAAATTTAAATACATATTTTTGTTTAGGATGAAAATAAACAATACTTCCCATATCTCCTTCGCTTTTGTAAAATAATAAATTATCAATATTAACTGCTCTTGGGTTAAATTTAATTACACTTTGAGGTATTTTTTCAATTTTTCTAAAATATTCATTTAATGACTCTTCATCAGTACTATTTTTCAACGACCGACCTACCCTGCCAGACCCCGATGCCGACGCCGGGTTCTCCTTGCTGACCATGCAGCAGCAGCCCGGGGCGCCGCCGCGGAGCCTCGCGCTATTTTTTAATAAAAATACATTTATAGGTGATATTGAATTATTTTGATAATTTGAAAGAGTTTTTAATCCATTCATAATATTCCTTCCATTCATAATATTCCTTCCAGCAATTAATCTTGTATTTTGTTTAAGATGATTAGAAATAATTGATTTAACATCATTTATTTTAGTTTGATTATTAAAATTTTTATAAATGTTTTCCCTTGTTTGAAAAACTCTAAACCAATATGTCTTATTTACACCACCTTTTTGTTTTTTATCTCTTCCAATAATTCTCCATTTCCATTTTTTTTCCTTACTATAATAAACATATCCAGCAACCGCACCGTTTTTGAGGGTTTTTTTACCCTTAACTTTTATTTTGGAACTTTTTTTAATAGGCATATATATATATATATTTTTTTTAATGATAAAAACAAAAATTACTTAAACAAATATAATGCTATAAATAAAAAGGAACGACCGAATTATTTGTGTCGTTCTAAAAAGGTTGAAAACGATTTAATCGTTAGCAGTGATACTTCTTCGGTATGCAGATTACAATGCAATTCATTAGAATTCACACAACCAAAATTTACATAATCCAGAAAAGGATAAACCTTTTAGATTTAATTTGATTTTTTTTGATAAAAAAAACGTTCATTTTAAATCTTCAATGGTGTAAAACTTTTTTCTAAAAAGTTTTTTTTTTTCGTTTATCTTTTTTGATCTAAAACTTTTTTCTAAAAAGTTTTTTTTTTCGTTTATCTTTTTTGATCTAAAACTTTTTTCTAAAAAGTTTTTTTTTTCTAAAAAGTTTTTTTTTTCTAAAAAGTTTTTTTTGATTTAGAAATATCTGCTTAACCAACCTTTTTTTCTTGTGTCGCAAGTTTGTACTTTCATTGGTGGTGGTTGTGGGGCTTTTGGATATCTAAACATTTGGCAAGATGGTTGATGGACTAAAGGATATTGTTTAGAACCGTCACAAGGTAATCCATTAGCATTGTTTCTATTAGGGGCGCATTTAGGAGAGTATTTCATAGAAGGGCATGATGATGCTTGTCTGGTTTGACCTCTTAGATCACTTTCTAAATCTACTAAGTTTCCACTGAATAAACTGACATTGTTGCCACCTACAATACCTAATTCAACTCTGCATTTAGAGCAGTTTTCGAATTTACCCGTGTATAATGCATAATTTAGAGGAGCGGTACTTGCTGTGATTTTTGTTTTGTAAGCGCAAGTGTCTGATGATAATCTTGTTGAAGCCATATATATATATAGAATATATATTTATTATTTGATAAAAAATATTTTTTACTTTTATTTTTTATTTATTTTTATATATTATCTAATATATAGTAATAATGAGTTACAATAGATCTATGTATGACCCTTGTGAAGCGAAATTAAGAGTTGAAGAATCGATGAATGTCGGAAAATACAAATACAACACTCCTGTCATTTGTGGAAACTGCTTTCAATACAATCCAAGAATTATCGATCAAAAATCAGGTGTTAGTATGAACTCAGGCGTTGAATGGAGATTTTATGCCGGACCTGTCGATGTAGAGTCTGAATTGATGAACTTAAACAAACCTGCATCAAGATGCCCCGACAAAAAATATAAACCAAATATGAATGGTGTAACTTGCAATAACCAAGGACATCCAGCAGGTCAAGGTGTTGTTTCTGGTTGCAAAAACAGTAATTCTCCATTAAGAAAATCCTGGACCAGAGGACAAGATAATAACTTAGTCGATTTCAAAAAATGCTATTTTCCAACAGAAGATACAAGATTAAGTAATCCAGCATCTAATTTAAGAGGAACTGGTATTAATAGATTTGCTCCATTATGCTTAGATCCACAAAAGAATGTCCTTTTCCCAGGTTCTATGCAAGTTCCAACAAGATTAGTAGTAAAAGATAATCACAGACCTTGTGTTCCAACTCCTGCCGTAAATTCTATGATCCCACCACCAAAACCTCAACCTTGTTCTAAAACAGCATCTGTATGTGGTGCTTATACTAACCAAATGTACCAATATGATGTATGCGGTTAAACAATTTCATATTCTAATTGCTTGCTTATTTCATCAAAATTTATATTATCAAAATCTTGATTAGAAATTTTATTACTAATTAATTCTGCTTTTCTTTTCATTGCTTTTTCTAATACATTACTTTTGATATTATCGAACTTATTATTTAATTCATCTTTTTTATATTGATCTTCAATTTCATCTGGGATAATGTAATTACATTTCTTTTTAATCTCTATTATATTATTCTTTGTTTCATTGAAATATTCAATTGGATTTAAAATTGATTTATTAGGATTTAATAACTCAAATTTTATTTTAGTATATAACATATCATACTCCTCATATGCTATTGAATGTGCTGTACTCTTTCCACTATAATTTAATGAACCATTAAATGTTTGTAATGCGGTTGATACTATACCTATCACTCCAACAGTTACTGCTAAATTTTTATTTGTTACTTCGTCATATAAACCTGAACCAGCCAAAAATGCAATTACAGATGTTGTCGCTGTTATAACAATAGATGGAATTAAGAAAGTAAAATTGTATCTATTAAATAATAATTTAGAATCTGCATGTGTATCTCTTTTATATTTAATATAATCACTCAAATCATTTAATACTCTTGTTATATATCTTTTCTTTTCTTTATCATTAATATTTTTTATCATCTTAACACTTTTCTTGAAATTAAAAATATAATCACGATTATATTCTAAAATAATCTCAGTATCATCATTCTTTTTAATTATTAATTGCTTAACATATTTTGTTTCATCATCCTCATGTGATTGTTTTACTATTACACTTTTAACACTTGTATCTTTGATAAATCCAGTTTTGTCATAAAGAATTTTGAATTTATCTTCTTTAACTTTATTTATAATTATTCCAAATCCATTTATACTTTCATTTAATTTCAATGCTTCGCTATTACGATAAATAATATCAACTGCTTGTGTAAATTTTATTCTATCAATTTTTTGCTTAAATAAATTATTTTCATTTAATAATTTATTGAAATCTTCTTCTTTTTTACGTAACTCATCTTTAATTACATCTAATTCATTATCTAAATTAGATGGACTTGAAAGAACTTCTTTGAAGAATTCTTCTCCATTATTAATTATATTTTCAATATCATTAAATAAATTATAATCTTTATTATTAGAAATATCAATATATACTTCTTTACAATCTTTATTTATTTTTGTCATCTCCATAATATTTACACAATGTTAAATTTTAATTTTTAAGCCTTTCATTTATTTTTATTTAATATTTTTAAACAAAAAAAAACTCTTTTTTTCTATTTAAAAAAATAACTAATTATTAATTTAAATGACTGAAAAGAACGATTTTATTGATGAGAGTAAAATGGAATTAATTAACAATTATTTAGTGAGCGAAAAGATTGACGTTCATACAACATTTGATACAATTGGTATTAATGAGGATATTTTGAGGGGGATTTATAGTTATGGTTTCACTGAGCCATCCCCAATTCAAAAATTAGCAATTCAGCCTTTTATTAGTGGGCGTGATATGATAATTCAGTCGCATTCTGGAACTGGGAAAACAGCGACATTTATGATTTCTATTTTGAATAGTATTGATGCTTCATTAAAGGAGACGCAAGCGGTTGTTGTAGCGCCTACTCGTGAGTTGGCAAAGCAGATTTATAGTGTTTATCAAAATTTGAGTAGTTATACAGATATTACTGGGTATTTTTGTATTGGGGGATCTCTTCGTAATAAGTATAATTACAATGAGGATATTAATCAACATATTATTGTGGGAACTCCGGGTAGGGTTAGTGATTTAATTGGAAAGAATATTATTAAGGGTAATAGTGTAAAACTGTTGGTTATTGATGAGGCTGATGATGTTCTATCTATTTCTTTCCAGAAGCAATTGGTGAAGATTTTTGATAGTTTAAGTGAAAAGACGCAACTTTGTTTATTTAGTGCAACAATTCCAAAGGAATTATTTATTCTTACGGATAAGATGTTGAATAATCCATTGAAGATTTTAGTGAAGGATGATGAGTTGAGTTTGAAGGGTATTCAACAGTATAAGGTATATTTAGGTAATTCCGACGAATTTAAGTATGAGACATTATGTGATTTATACAATCGTATTTCTATTGGGCAGGCAATGATTTATTGTAATAAGAGGTATATTGTGGATGAACTAACAAATCGTCTTCGGGATGATAATTTTTCTGTATCACAAATTCACGGGGATATGCAACAGAAGGAGCGAGAGAGTGTGATGCAACAGTTCCGTGATGGAACAACGAGGATTTTGATTTCAACGGATGTTTTAGCGCGTGGTATTGACGTACAACAAGTGTCATTGGTTATTAACTATGACATTCCAAAAGATCCAGATACATACATTCATAGAATTGGACGGAGTGGTCGTTATGGTCGAAAGGGTATTGCGATTAATTTCGAGACAAATCGTGATAGGAATAGTTTAAAGAGTATTGAGATGGCTTATAATATTAAGGTGGAGACATTACCAAACGACATTGAGAAACTTGTTAAACATATTTAAGTTGGTTAATAATTTTTTATTTTTAATTTTTTAATTTTTTTAATGTTAAATATATTTTTTGTAATATATTTAATTCTAATTTTGTTATTTTATAATAAAAAACTTGTATATTAGTATATAGTATGGAAGTATTAATAGGAGGAGCAGTAATAGGTTTAGGTTATTTATTTTCCAAAAAAGAGTTGAATAGGACTGAAACTCAATTTTTACAGAATATAAATGGAAATAAGAAGCCAAATGGAAATAACATAATGGATTCAAGAAGGAGTTATAACATTTGGCAAGCGGAACAGAAGAGGGCACATAAATTATTTAAGAAAACTGAAAATCCTGAAAAAACAAATGTTATTATTCCAGGACCGACATTTAAGAAAGTTAAGGTAGATTATAGTGATAAGCAATTACCAATTGAATTTAATAGTGGTCAATCATATGAAACTAGTTTTTTGAATTTAGATGTTAATGATAAAACTGGTCCACAAATGACAAATAATCTATCTATTAATAATTCACAGCCATATTCTACGGGTGGATGGGAAGGAATTCCATCAGGACAATCAACTCCTGATGCATTATTTACTGAGAATAGAAATGTAGAAGGGTTTCAACATAACAACATGGTCCCGTTCTTTGGAAGTAATGTAAAACAGAATGTGGATCAATATGCGAATAGATCTGTATTAGAAAACTTTACAGGTAATATTGATAATTACCAAAAGAAGAAAGAGTGTGGATTATTCTTTAAACCACAAAGAAATATGTCTAATGTTTATGGTACGCAAAATATGGATTCTAATTTATATGATAGATTCCAAACTTCAAGAGTAAGAAACAATGAAGCACCTATCGAACAAGTAAGAGTTGGACCAGGTTTGAATAAAGGTTACACTTGGAAAGGTAGTGGTGGATTTCAACAATCTAATACAAGAGATTATGTATTACCAAAGAAAACTAATGAGATTAGAACTCTTAATAATCCAAAAGTTACTTTCAAAGGTAGAGTTGTATCCGGACAACATATCGCTCAACCAGGTAAGATTGGCACAGTGCAAAAGAATTTACCAGATACATACTACGTCCAACAACCAGATAGATACTTTACAACAACGGGTCAAACAATCGGTCAAACAGAATATCCAGAATATATTGTTAAACATACTAATAGAAAAACTACTGAACTTGAAAGGAGAGTTGGTTCTGCTGCGCCAGTTCATGGTACTGTTGAAAATATTAGATCGAAAGTTAAAAGATCAAGCAAACTCATATTGGATACTTCTGCACCAAGAAATGCAACAATTGAAGGTCAATGGTCTCTTAATGGTAATGGTGTAGCACAACCATCAACATCTAATCAAGTTCCAAATGATTATGGTAGAAGTAGTTTAACAAATAAACCTAATGCAAGAATGAAAACTGGATTAAAATCAGTAGTATTGAATAAGAAATCTGTTATTGAAGGTGGTGAATATAGAAACGGACAAGGTCCAAGACATACAAGAAAGACTAACTTTGTTGGTAATCATAGATGGGCAAGTAACGTCCAAGCACCTCATAATAGACATATTGTATATGATCCAAATGATGTAGCAAGAACTACTATTAAAGAGACTAACTTACACGATAGTAATGGTGGTAATATGGGAGTTCAAGCACCATCTAAACCAAGAATTTATGACCCAAATGATGTAGCAAGAACTACTATTAAAGAGACTAACTTACACGATAGTAATGGTGGTAATATGGGAATTCAAGCACCATCTAAACCAAGAATTTATGACCCAAATGATGTAGCAAGAACAACAGTTAAGGAAACAACTATTGATGATAATAGAATTGGTGGTATGGGAGCGAGAGATAATTTGAAATCAGTTGTATATGATCCAAATGATATAGCAAAGATTACAAATAAACAGACAACAATAGCACAAAATGTAATGGGTAATTTCCAAAAACAAGAAGCAGGTTCTGGTTATTTAAATAAAAATATGGAAGCAATTGAAACTAACAGACAAAACTTAGTAACATCTTATACAGGTAATGCTGAAGGACAAAATGAAGGTGGTTATCAAGTTGCCAATGCCGTTCCAAGAAATACCCAAAAACAATTCTTGTCAGACAATGAATACACAGGTAATGCTGGGGCTTTCCAACAAAAACCAATGTCTTATACTGATATTTATAATGCTACTATTAGTTCCAATAGAAATAACGTTCAAGGTAGAGTTCCAAATGCAGAAGGTAATAAAGGAATTTTAGGATCTGTTGATATTAATATGACAACAACAAAGAATGGCTTAGAATTAAATAGACAATTAAATGAAAGAGGTGTTCAACCAAGTGTAATGACAAACTCAATACCACAAAATGTATTATGTAGTGAAACCAGAGATAGAGGAAGTCTTCCAAATGCTCCCATCGCAAATAGATTAGACCCAAGAATGGTCGACCAATTCAAAAAGAACCCATATACTCAATCATTATCAAGTTATGCATTCCCATAAAAAAAAAACTTTTTAGAAAAAAGTTTTAGATCAAAAAATCGAAAAGGAAAGTTTTAGGAAAAAAATCGAAAAGGAAAGTTTTAGGAAAAAAATCGAAAAGGAAAGTTTTAGGAAAAAAATCGAAAAGGAAAGTTTTAGATCAAAAAATCGAAAAGGAAAGTTTTAGATCAAAAAATCGAAAAGGAAAGTTTTTATTATAAATATTTTGTTGAATATTTATAATATTTTGTTGAATATTTATAATTGTTTTTTTATAAATTTAGATTAAATCTTATTGAATATCAAATCATTTTTTACCAGAGTATATTTTAATACTTCGTGAATGTTCTTTACAATCTTAACATCTAAATTTTTAGTAATAGTTTTTTTTTTCTCTTGGAGTGTTTTATCTTCTTCGAATGTTTTACTTAATTCAAACTCTGCCTCTTTATCTAATATTCTTTCATAATCTTCTTTATTATCGATTGGTATTAATACTTTCTTTACACCAGCCATCATAGCACCATTTAACTTCGCTTCTAAACCACCAATTTTATGAACGTTCCCGTGAATATCTACTTCACCTGTCATTGCGATAGTATTCTTTATTGGAATGCCACATATTCTTGAAATTATACAAGTTGTGATTGTAATACCTGCGGATGGTCCATCTTTTGGTGTAGATGCCTCAGGACAATGGATATGAAGACCGGCTTCTGTTAAATTCATTAAAACATTTTTTGGAATTAAATTAGATGCCAATGTTAAAGCACAATGCATACTCTCTTTCATAACATCACCCTGAGATCCTGTTAATTTTTCAATACTCATCTTTTTCTTTTCAGTTGGTGTATTCATAACTTCAATTAATGTAATACCACCTAAACCAGTTTCAGTTGCATACAATCCATTAACAACCCCAACTTGTGATTTTTTAGCAATTTTCTTTCTTTGTACTTTTGGTTTATGTGACATAAAATCATCTATGAAAGATTTATCGACAGTTATTGGGAATTCAACATCATCATTTAAAATCTTTTTAACATTCAATTCACGAACAATATCAAATAGTATTTCATTAAGTTTTCTTACGCCTGCTTCATATGTATAATTATCAATTAAATCAGACAATATTTCATTACTTAAAATAATTTCATCTTTTGAAAATCCAACACTCTTGAATATATCTGGAAGTATATATCTATTTGAAATAACTAATTTTTCTCTTTTAACAAGTGAATTAATTCTTATCTCTTGTATTCTATCCCTTAGAATTCTATCAACTTTCATTCTATCATTATAAGAAAATATGAATAATGCTTTCGATAAATCAATCTCAACACCTTGGAAATATTTGTCTGAGAATTCCTTATTTTGAACTGGATCTGTTAAATGTGTTAGAATACCAACAATCTCTCTTCCGTGTTCTGTTTGACTTACTTTATCTAATTCATCGATATATATTACAGGGTTCATACATTTAGTTTCCATCAAAATCTCTACAATCTTTCCCCATCTTGAACCTAAATAAGTATAGTTATGACCATCTAAATAAGAACCATTACTTTTACCACCTAATGCTAAAAACGCAAATGGACGAGCATCTCCATTTTTATTTATTAAACATTTTGATAAACCATTTTTACAAATAGTTGTTTTACCTACACCAGGAGGACCAACTAAACCGAAAATTTGTCCTTTCATTTCACCATTAATCCATTGACCTACAATTCTTTGTATCTGTTTTTTAGTTTCTTGATGACCGTATACTGATTTGTCTAATGTCGCTTCGACATTTTTCATATAACTCTTTTTCTCTTCCCTGAAACTATTCCATTCTTTAATTAAATTCAAAAATTCAAATAATGTATATCTTATGAATTCCTCCTCATCATCCTCTTTTTCATCCTCCTCTTCATTAGTATTACATATCACATTTTCTACCTCTTCCAATCTTTCTGTTATATAATTTACGTGATTATCAGTTAATAATCCTTTATCAATCAATGTATCCTTGATATTATTGTAAAATTTTAACTTATTTAAACTATTTTTGTATAACTCAATATCATTTTTTAAATCTACTGGATTGCTCTCTTTTTTATCTTTTTTATCTACTTTTTTATCTACTTTTTTCTCTTTCTCTTCTTTCTTTTCTTCATCTTTTACAATCTTTTCAATATCTTTATTTGATAATTTTAATTTAAATTTTTCAATTAATTTTTCATCTATATTGTTTTTTTCAATATCTTTATCAGTTAATTTAATGAATTTATTAAAACCACCCAATTTAGTATTAAGAGATTTGATAAATAAATTTATAGCACTATCATTGTTATTACCAATAACTGTATAATAGTGATTTACTATATTTTCTAAAAATTCCCTAAATTCTACATTTTCTACTTCATCTAACTTACAATTTATTAAACTTATGAAATTCTCTAATTTATCTTTGTATTCATCGAAGAAAGCAAATATTTCTTCTTTATGGTAATGACCAAATGGGATATTTAATAATCCATCTAAATATTGTCTCGCTTTACCACTATTCTCTTTTGACATTTTAATCTCTTTTAATTTATCCATCGCTTTCTTAACAACTTTATCACACGCTTTCATTGAAACAATTCTTGATTCATATGGCACATCATTTAAACTTAATGCTTCTAATTTTCTCTGTTTCTCCTGAATATTTTTCATTATTACTTTAAAATTCTTTTTTAAAGACCAATGTAATGTGCTATAAATCTGTTCTGCATGTGGCTTAGCCTGGAATATAAGAGATTGATTAGAAATTAAATCAAAAATAATATGTGCCTTGAATTGATCTTCATCATTTGATAATAAAAATAATGTAATTATTTTTCTTTGTTTCTCAATTGAACCTTTAACGAATTCATTTATGAGAGATGATAAAGTTTTATTTTTTAATTTTTTTAATTCATCATAACTCCGTTTAATTGATAAAACTATATCCCTATTATTAAGAATTATAAAATCCCTTAATGATAATTGTTGTATATATCTATCTTTAAAATCATTTTGAATATCTAAATAATTAGTATCACTTCTTAAAATCTCTAATTTTTTTCCAAAAGTACCATTTACACGTGTTATATTAAGAGGATCTTCTTTGAAATAACCATTAATTTTAATTAATTTATTTTTAAATGGAAAATATATAGACGCACCATTCACTTTCTCAGCAAGGGATAAACCTAATTTATCTAATTTCTTTCCAAAAGGTAAATTAATATTTTCTAATTTAATCATTGAAATAATTTCATCTATATTTTCTTTATTTTTAATTAATTTAGAACTTGTTGGAACAAAAAATTTGTCATAAAAATTTAATAATCTTTTGTAATTTAAATTTAAATTATTTATCCAATTAATATCATCAGTTTTGAGAATAGATATAACATACGAACAATTAGAAGCACCAATCTCTTCACAAATTAAAAATAATTTTTCAAAAATATTTTCTATTATTAAATTTAAATTAACTCTTCCAACATCATTAATATAAATTAATGTTAATGGAACAATTATTTTATTATAATCAGCAAATATCTTTTCAATCTTCTCAACATACATATTGTATTTTTCCTTCTTAGACAATTTATTTATATTAATATGTTGATTGAGATTACTCATTGTAGAACATATTAAATTATAAATCAATTCTAATTTCCCATTAATTCTTCTTAAAGAATTCAATTTGTATTTTACCAAATATTGAAAACTTTTTATTTTGTCAACCTTACGCTTTGAAATTGATATACTCATATATATTATATATTATAATAATTTTGATTTTTTTAATATTCATACTAAATAACTTAAATAGATTTAATTATTATTCTATATGTTTCAAAATAATAAAAATTTTAAGCCTTATCAATTAAAGAACTTAAAAAATTTAAAAAAAAAAAGTTATAAAAGGAAGTTTAATAATTTTGATAGGACCGACCCTTATGTAACGAGTTTTGGTTCGGTTAAGAAGGGTAAAAAAGATTTGGATGGAACAAGTGAGGGTATTGAGGAAGAGGATTATTTTAATACTGATAAATTATTAAATATTGATATGGAAGTTAATAATTTAGATGATTTAATTAAATTAGCAAAAACATATGACCCTTTTTCTGAGGATAGGTATGTTATTAATTTACAAAAATTATATAATTGTCTTCCAATTTTAGAGAGATTGAATGCGATGATTGGTATGACAACTATTAAAAAGAATATTGTTAATCTCTTTTTCTTTTATTTACAAAATTTTGTAAAGGATGATAAAGGAAAAAATATGAAGAATACGGTAATTGAAGGACCTCCTGGATCAGGTAAAACTGTTGTAGCATCTATCTTAGGTGAATTATATTATCATTTGGGTTTAGTTAAAAATAAGACATTTATTAAGGTTAAGATTACAGATTTAATTGGTAAATATGTAGGTCATACAGAAGATAAGGTTGAGAAATTGTTTGAGAATGCAAAAGGTGGAGTGATTTTCTTTGATGAGGCTTACACATTGGGAAATAAGGATAGACCTACGAGTTTTTCAAAGGTTGCTTTTGATATAATTAATAAAAAACTAACGGAGGATGACGTAGCATTTATTATTGCTGGATATAAACAACAATTACAAGAATCGTTTTTCAGTAATAATCCTGGATTATATAGGCGTTTTCCATTCCGTTTTTCAACAGATAAATATGAACCAGAGGATTTAAAATTAATTTTTATGAAGATGGTCAGGGATGATAAATGGAATATTTCAAAAGAGAAGCCTTTGAAGTTGAGTTTTTTTAAAAAAAATTATGAATATTTTCCATTTTCAGGTGGTGATATGGAAAATTTGTGGCATTTTACAAAGATAGTACATGCGAGGCGTGTATTTGGAAAGGATATTAAATTAAGGAAAATTATTACAAATAAGGATATAGAAAATGCTTTTGTATTATTTTCTGACAATGATGAAGTTAAGAAGAGGAATAACAAAGTGAAATTTGATTACCTAAGTTTATACACGTAAATATGGAGAGTGTAGTAAATAGATATGTTATTATTTTTTTGTATCTATTTTCTTTTTCTAATTTATTTTGTAGAATAAAATTTTCGTTTTTGAGATTATTTATCTCTTTTTCTAAATCTTTATTTTTTCTATAAAGATTATAGTTTTTTTTTTCATTATCTTTTATCTTTGTGAATTCTTCAAAGGATTTTATAATTTTATTTTTATTTTGATCTCTTTTGTTGTCTGTTTTTAGAACTGTTTTCTCTTTTATTATATCATTTTGATTAAAGAAATCAATATGATTGTCAAAAATATTATTGAAAATATTTGTATCTTCATCCATATATTTATAAAACATCTTTTTTTATAAAAAAATCTATGTTAATATTTATATGAATAGTGATATATTTGATGAAATAAATTCTGGAAAATATAATTTAGTTGAATGTGAAGAGTTAGATAAATTAGTTGAAGATAATAAAAAAATGAGAGAACATAATAAAAAATTGAAAAAGATA
>Ga0209199_1003098_pt1 | contig 16881 bp, 13 predicted proteins | sample COGITO_mtgs_1105_7_FD_184805 | JGI IMG/M metagenome (GOLD analysis project Ga0209199, IMG submission 184805) | Pelagic marine microbial communities from North Sea - COGITO_mtgs_110523 (SPAdes) (version 2) | ecosystem: Environmental > Aquatic > Marine > Epipelagic ...
CTTAGGAAATGCCCAGGCGCTGTACTTGCAGTCCAGAGGTCTTAAACTAAAAATCTGCTCAAGCAAGCTTGGCAGATTTTTTTGTGTTAATCCCTGGTTACGCCAGGTCGCTTCATCGTGGAGCCAAGAGGCGTGAAATCGAACTATTTTGGGGAAGATTTATTTAAAATAGTTCAGTAAAAAATATTCTGAAAATACAAGTCTGACAACTATAGCCATTTATCGGTAAATATTAAACTTGATGAAATCAGTTCACTTAAAAGCTCATATTTCTTTTTTTCTTCTGGTAAATTTTCATCGTAGCTATTAATCATAAATCCTACAAAAACCATGTAATTCTTATAAATTATGATATAATTTATAGTAAAAACTCTTATATCAACCATGCCTCTCTTTACTTTTCCAGAAGCTTTGACAATCATTGCTGGTTGACCATCAATTTTGGTCTTTTCAAAGGAATAGTCAGCAATAGCTTCTAAACCAATACCATCGACATACTCTCTGCCGTAATCATAATTGAAAACATCGTTATTCATTTCATCTGCAAATGCACCAGAATATAAATAGTCTCTATCTTCTTTGATAAGAGTTGACTTATCCAACCCCATTTCAGCAATAATATCTTTTATTAGTATTGTCATATTACATGAGCCATCATAACTCTTCATTAATTGTAAAATATTAGGTCTTTTTCCTTCTTGATTTATCCAACTTGTTGGATACTCTATTGATAAATTTAAACCTTTGGACTTTTTGTGATTATTTGATGTAAATTTCTCTCTATAATTATTTAAATATTCCCTAGCGGGTATTTCTTTGTATCTTGGATTATGTCTCAGTAATATTTGAACAAAGTTTTTATATAATTCATCTTCACCAAAGATTCGTTCAGTTTTGAATTTTTTTAAATACTCATTGGCTTGGGAGAATGAAAAGTTGTCTAAATTTAATTGGGTTGAAATTTGATTTAGCATTTGAGTTTTAAATTCAGTTTTACCCATATCCATTTTTGTTGCTATTTCGTTCTCCATTGCAACAATAGCTTTTTTATGAGCTAAATTATATTCTAGTTGAGCCATCAAAGCTTTCTTCGATAAGTCACTGAATTTTTCTTGAATCAGGTTATTTGATATTTCAATACCATAGGAATATCCAAGAGCTTTAGAAATATCAAGGTAATATTCCCTATCCTTTGGTTGCGCATTCGTCAAAAAGGGAGTAATAATTATAATTGTCAAAATAAATGAACTCCAGTATTTCATATAATTATTTTAATATTAAGTTTTTAATATTTGATACTATTCAAATTTAACAAAAATATTCCCAAGTATAAAAAATTATTTCTGGGAATAAAAAGTGGAGCCAAGGGGAGTGAAGTCGAACTATTTTGGGGAGGATTTAGTAGAATTAGCTCGAAATTAATTTATTATTTCTCAATAGGACTCGGATTTAAAACACTTTATTATCATTTCTACCTGTCTCACATTAAACGACTGTAAACGCCGTTATACGACGTTAAGCGGCTTCACTAGGGCTTCACCTCTTCTTATTTAAATACAAAAAAATAGATAAACTTAGAAGGGGAGGAGAATAGGGGTTCAGTTCTTTGATCGATTACAATATGAAAATGTTTATTTGTGGTGCAATAAAACTACTTATATATTGTTTAATTTAAATAACTATTAACAAAACAAATTATGAAAAAATTATTTATTTCTCTGGCTTTATTTTCTATTTTATTTTCTGAAGCACAGCAAGCATTTGAGGGTGCTTGGAGTATGGAGGACTCATCCTATACAACTGTTATCATAGCTAGTGATTACGAAGTGCTTAAAATTCTTAATTATAGTTTTGAAGCTGACGCTACTCTAAATGAAGTCATATTATCCCAAACAGATAGCATATTGACAACATCTATTTATAACAAAAGGAATGGTTATACAATTGGACTTTCATATACGATTATAGATGAAAATACATTACAGTGTATCATTACAGGAGACGTAAATAGTACTGTGCAATTGAATAAAACATAAAACACTGTTTTTCAGACTGCTATGAAGAGCGCGTACATTTTAAGATTATCTACGGACTTTGCCACATTTAATGGGTTTAATTCATTGAAAAATGCTGTATCTAATGGATGAAATATATAGGATGTTAGCTGCTTGTAAATAATCAAAAGTCTAAAACAGAAAAATAACAAATAAAGAAATGAAAAAAGAGCTCATATTATTATTACTTATTACTACAGGGTGTTTAGCGCAACAAACGATTGAAACTATGTTCACTCCCCCAAATGGATATGAAAGAATATATCAAGATAGCTATTCACAGTTTTTGAGGCAATTTCCTCTAAAAGAAAATAACGTCGTGAAGTACTACTATGGAGAAGAGAAATTCAATGATAATATTTGGGCAGCCGTTTATGATTATCAAATAGGGACTGAAGATTTACATCAATGTGCTGATGCCGTTTTGTATATGAGAGCCAGATATTTGTACACAAACGGATTCAAGGACCAGCTTCACTATAATTTTGTAAGTGGCTATAATGCTAAATATAATGATTGGTTGAGTCATTATTACAAGATAAAAGGGAGTCGTGTTTCCTTAGAACCCCGTACAAACCCTCTTGAAGACAATGCAGAATCTTTTGAAAAATGGATAAGACAAATTTGGATGTATGCAAACACTTGGTCCATTGACACTTACAATTCTGATTCTGTTGCTATAAAAGACATGAAACCAGGCGATTTTTTTATTCAAAGTAATCCGCCTCCAGCAGTTGGACACGCCATAAATGTTGTAGACGTGGCTGTAAATCAAGGAACAGGAGAAAAAGTCTTTATTTTAAGTCAAAGTTTTATGCCCGCCCAGCAAACACATATTTTACTAAACCCTGAGACAGGAGGCGTATGGTACTCTTTAAATGAGTTTAATGATATAGAAACGCCTGAATGGATGTTCACAGTGAATGAGCTTAAACGGTTTAAAAACTAAGCACTTATAGGCCTAAAGACTTATAAGTCATTGGACCTACAATTCCGTCTGGCTTGGAGTTGTTAAGAGATTGAAAATCTTTTATTTTTTGTTCCAATAGATCATCAAAATACCCGGTATTTTCAAGGTTAAAGTAGTTTTGTAGTTCTGTGACAGCATTCCCATAGCTCCCTTTTTTAACTAAACGTCTTTTGATTTCTTTGAATTCATATCCATGTGGCTGATTACTCAAAATCACATTGAAATTATTTATTTTATATGAAATATCCCCATTTCTCAAACTGGTATAGTACCGCTTGTAATCTCCAATCCAATTTTTAAGACTGCTGTGAAGAGCACGTGCATTTTTAAGATTATTTACGGAGTTTATCCTACTAGAAGGATTTAATTCATTGAAAAATGCGGTATCTAATTGATGGAATATATAGTGATAGGACTCTATCAGGCCCCAGGGATCTTTTTTGTCATATGTTTTTGGTCGTGGTATTTTGTAATTTGGAGTTATGAGTTTAAACTCTAGAGAGGTAGAAGAGGTAGAAGTGAAAGAAATAGAGCCATCCTCATTAGTTACTTGTATATCTCCTTTTTTTGAAGGCCAAAACGTTATGTCATATCTGTAGGTCCCAGGAATATCTTCTACGAGCTTTAATTTGTAAGTTTGACCTTCTTTGGTTAATGGAATATCCACTCCGCTAGCCGTGCCATATTCATTAAGTTTCCATTTGTAAAGGGTACAACTATCAAAGTCGTGGTCTGATTCAAACGTTATTTCCAAATTGTCACTTCTTACAATTCCATTTTTTAAAGATAAATTCTTAAATTCTGGACTGAATGTAGGGCTATTAATGTAGTTGTTTTTTGAGATTGGAATATCTAATAATTGCCATTTTGAATTGTCTGGAAAATGATTTGAAATGAAATCTTCAGGGTTTGCGTTGAAGTATTGTGCGTTGAAATTTTTATGAAAGGAGTTTGTCTCATTATTATAGGCCCCTGCTGCCCAAGTCAAGTCATATATTTGATAGCGTCCATTTACTTTAACAACATTCCAAGCGTGATTAGAGCTATAAAACCCAATATCTTGTGCACTCGTTTTACCATCTCCAGTCACATAATTGTTTTCAATATTAGAAAGCTCACATAGTGCAATAAATAGTTCGGCATAGTCTTGGCAAACCCCTTCTTTTGAATTAATAGTATTCATTGGTTTTCTTGCCCGTTTTCCATATGCTATACTGTTAGTTATATACTTTGCAATCGCATATACTTTTTGTTCCTCATTAAAGTTTGGTTTTATAATTTGGTTATGAAGTTGTTCAATACTGCTATAATTTTGAGTAGGTAGGGATGCTAAATGAGTGTCTACCGCACTGAATTCCTGAGAAATGCTTTTTGTTGAAAAACATAGGAAGCACAGAGCGACTATAAGTTTAAAAATAACATTTCGCATAATCATAATTTTTCCTTCAGTATTTAATTAGAAATAATTTTATTTTCTTCTGAAGGCCCTTTCTTTTGAAAATCAAACTTTCTTTCCCAAACCTTTGTGCTCCCTAGGTAGGATTTATTTTCATCTAAAATATTGATTATATGATGGTCTATTGGTCTTGATTTATTAGTGTAAAATTTATGATTCGAATAGTGTATATTGTCTATTTTTCCAATAATTTCATATTCATTAACCTTAAATTGTGAAGTTATTTTCCAAACCTTAATTAAAGATTTCCTCTTGCCATTATCTTGAATGGTGATAAAATAACCATCACTATTGGGGCTGGTTCTTCGATCATGAGGCTCTCTAGCTATAATATTTTGGTAATAATTTTTTTGGACAGTGGGCAGCGGTGCTTTATATCCACAACTTGTTGAGTTTTTTCTAATTATAGACCCTCTAAAACTCCCTCCTTTTCCATCATGGTAATATTGATATAGGTCAACTCCATAACATATTTCTTTAAATTTTTTACCTCTAGCTGGGTATTTTTTTTTAGGTGTTTTTTTTGGAATAATTATCTTAGAGTCCTCATTAAGTATCGTATAACTATAATTAAACTGTTCCCCTAGGGTGGCATTTATTGGATTTTGTAATTCAATTAGAATCGTTTCGTCCTGTTCCTTTATTTTATCATTTATAATATCCAATTCAATAAACCCTTTTTTTTGATTGGCTTGTAGTATCAGCGTCTCTGTCAGGATTGTATAATCATCTTTAGTAGCTGTTCCAGAAAACTTTAATGGAATTTTGACAATTGAATCGGTTGTTTCAGAAAGTACAACGGCAATTTTTACAACGTTTTGTGATTCAGGTATTCCTGTTTTCAGAGTTTCAAAATTAACTGTAGGAATAAAGACAGGTGTTTCTTCGGGGGTTCCATCTGTTATAAGCGCCTCTTTTTCAGTACTAAAACTAAAGATTGCTACAAATATCAAACTCAATAGTACTAAATAAGAAGCATATTCTTTTTTGTGTGGTTTAATCGTATTAACAGTTCCAGCAATCGCTTTTTTGGTTTCAATAGTGTTTAATACAAGTGCTTCAGAATTATTTTTTTTAAATTTTAATTGTACCGATTCAAAAGCCCATAAACTAGTCAATTTAAGATATATAAGAAGTTTACTTAAATTAGGTGAAATATTTTTTAAATATGGGGCAGTATTGTTTTTTAATTCTAATAACAGAGAAGCAAAGGAATCCGTTTGCTTTTCAATATTAAAATTCATCACTTCATTTTTCTTAAGAAAAAGTTGTTGCTCAATTTTTTTATATCCAGGTTTCTCTATTTTTATAGTAATAGGAGAATTTTTAGATACATCAAACGATTTGCTAAATTCGGTCCCATAATGCTGCTCTTCATCTAAATAAATTGTAGCATCAATCCCATTAGCTATATTAACACTTAGATTAAAAATAAAATCTGTGTGAATATCTTTAATATGTTTTTTGAGTTGTTCCAACTCTTTTTTAAATGCATCACAAGTTGTAAAGCGTTTTTTTGGGTCTTTTTGTGTTGCTTTCTGAACAATAGCATTAATTTTTAGGCTTACTTTGGGGTACACCGATTGAATTGATGGAAGCGGTTCGTTAGCCACTTTTGAATAAATTTGTCCTTGTGTAAATCCTTCGTAAGGTGCTTTTCCGGTCAACATTTGCCATAGTGTAATCCCCAAGCTATAAATGTCTGAATATTTTGTGATAGGTTCTCCGTTACAATGCTCTGGACTCATGTACATAGGAGTGTAACCCGCTGAGCCTCCTATTTTTGTTAACGTAGGATCGTTTTCCGTATTTTTTGCAATTCCAAAATCCAACAATCGAATTTCGGATTTATCATTTATCATGATATTTGAGGGTTTGATATCTCTATGAATAATTTTTTTCTTGTGAATATGACTCATTGCCTCCAAAACCTTGATAAAAATATCAATTGTTCTTTCTTCAGGAATGGGACCAGTCACGTTTCTAATATAAAGATCGAGTGGATGGCCCTCAAAGTATTCCATCATTAAATGACATCCAGAACTATTTGCGATATATTCATAGACGCCTACAATAGAAGGGTGTCCTAGACTTGCTAGCGTTTTAGCCTCTTCTTTAAACCGTTTTACATGAAGCCTATCACTCGTCAATGACATGTGTAAGGATTTAATGGCAACATTACGTTCAAGTGAAGTGTCCCATGCAAGAATTACATTTCCTTGAGCGCCTTCTCCGAGGTCTTTAATTTTTTTATATCTTTCTAATCCTTCCATAATTTTTTTACATTTTAAAGTACTTCAACCTTTTTCTTAAGTTGTTTAAAAATAAAATAAGTCATTACTCCCATTAAGATTAAAATTGCCAGTGTATCGAGCTTTAGTGTCCCAGCCCATTTACCAAACCAATTTGTGTAATCTCCATAAAATTTTCTTGTTAATTCTTCGATAGCATTTGAAGCTCTTCCTCCAAAGACCACTTCATCTTGAATGTTACTAAAGCCTTCTGTTCCCCAACGTGTGAATGTTAAGTAGCTAATAATTTCTACTGGAAGAGTACTTATTTTTGCGACTAATCCAGCCAGCATTATCTGCGGGATAAGCACGATTGGAACAATGGTCATTACTTTTTCGGCTGTGGCGAGACTAGCAGATAATAATAGTCCCAAAAATGTAGCTGCTATTGATAGAAAAGACATCCAAATAAAGGATGAAAAAGGGGTATTATACGCTAAAATTTTGTCTCCTAAACTGTAATTTATATATAAAATTCCAATAAAAATTGCTGATTGTATAATAGAGAAAAAGGCTAAAACAGATATTTTAGACAATACATATGGAGAAATATCCATATTAAACATGCGCTCTCTTTTAAAAATAGAAAGTTCACTTACAATTTCCCTTGCAGCATTATTTGTTCCAAACCAAATAGCAGACAATGCAGTGATAAATGGTACAGCTGGAGTAATGTTTTCAAAAATGAGACAAATAAGTATTGCAATAATAGGAGCTTGCAGAAGCATTATAATAGAATTAACCTTATCGTTAGTCTTAATTTTAAAATAGCGCTTACTGAGCCATTTGTATTGTTCAAAAAAGGGCTTATTTAATGATTTAGATTGTGAGTTTTCAGTTTCTGGTATTTCACTAACAGGTCTTGGGTTTTTATATTTTTCTATCCAAGAAGTATCAGATAATAATGAGAAAACAGATACTGCTGTTTCAACTCCAAAATAATTTTTATATTCTTTTGTATCTCCAAAATATGTAGGAAATCCTCCTTTAGCTAAAAATATGACTTCATCCATGTATTCAAGGTCAGAAGGTTTATGAGTGACCATTACAATGGTAGTCCCTTTTTGTGAAAGTTTTTTTAAAATATTTAAAATACCTTCTACAGTTTGCGGATCTAGCGGAGAAGTTGGTTCATCAAGAAATAGAATCAAAGGATCTGACAGTAGTTCTAATGCGATACATACGCGTTTGCGCTGCCCTCCGCTTATAGCAGATGTTAGTTGATTTTTTGTGTCTTTTATATCAAGTTCTTCTAATATCTCATCAATTTTTTTTTCTATTTCAAAATCAGTTATATTGTTTAATCTTAATTTTGCAGTAAAGTACAGTGAGTCTCTGACAGTGAGTTGTGGATGTACTATGTCATCTTGAGGTACATAACCTATTTTGGTTTTTATAAATTCATAATTTGAAGTTAATTCTTGTCCAAATAAGTAGACTTCCCCTTCAGTAGCTGGAGACACCCCATTTAACACCTTCATTAGTGTACTTTTTCCACCACCTGATGGTCCCATAATTGCCAGTAATGATTTAGAGGGAACAGATATATCCATTTTTGTTAATGCAATTTTCTCATCTTGGTTTCGTTTTTGATAAACTTTAGTTATTCCTTTCGCACAAATAGCAAGTTCTTCAGATAAATCTTTTGTAACTCCACCCAAAGATAATTGCAGTTTCCCAATAAATATTTTATCAGAATCTACTATAGATTGTGAACTCTTAATTTTACGGCCATTTACAAAGGTACCATTTGTTGAATTTAAATCTTTTATGGAATAGGTCCCATCGGATCGCTTTTGGATTTCTGCATGCTGCCTGCTCACAGAGCCGTTATTCAAAACAACGTCACATTCATCAGTTCTTCCGATCACAACCTTAGACTTGCTTTTTAGTTGATCTAAAATATTAACTTTAGCTTCCTTAAAAGAAGTATTTGACAAGGCTTCAACAACAATTAAAACACCATCAGCAGCTGCCAATTGGATTGTATCTTTAGGATTTATTATATAGGTTTTTGAAGGTGCTATTTTTGTTCCATTTAAAAAAGTCCCATTTGTGCTGTTTAGGTCTTGTAAATGAAGTTGGTTTTTAGAGTCGTAAACAAGTTGGGCATGATTACTAGAAATTAATTTGTTATTTAATTTTATGGAGGCTTGATTACCTGTACCAATAACTACAACATATTTTTGATCGTTAGAAAAAGCTATTTTTTTAAATAACGAATTGTTTTGATATAGACATAGCTTTAAACCTGTACGCATTATTTTATATTAATTTCTTGGCTAATAGGATTATAATCTACTTCTTTTAAAATAGTCAGTGGTACTTGAATCTGATTAAAAACGATTACGGCATTCGCTCTAATAAATAAAGAATGTGTTTTTTTAAACAGGTTTTTTAAAATTGATCGTCCTAGTTTAGCTGTGTTTAATGTGATGACAGATTCAATATCAATTTCACTTTTTCGGACTACTTGTATGGGGTTCGCTAAGCTTGATTTTCCAATTAAGTTCGTATATATGTTAGAGTCAAAAATTTCAAAATCTAATTTTTTAATACGATAGTCAAAGTTGAAATTATTTTTAAACGTTAACGCTGATATAATGTCAACAGTTGAAAGTCTAATATTTTTGATTTTTACGGACTTAAAATTGACATCAGATTCTTTTAAATTATTTTTTAAAAGAGGCTCTATTAAGTCAGATAACATTAATTGATGTTCAACATTAAACTTATAATTGACAGGGAGAATCGGAACTTTAGCAGATCCTTTTACGCGTAAGTTGAGTGTGTCATTTAAACTGACAGCTTGATCCAATAGTAGAGGGTCAAGTGTAAGCTTTGTTTTTAGGTTCAAAGTATCTCGTTTTTTAATATAAAATTCGTTCAACAATAGAATTTTCCCAATAAATAAACTATCGATAAATAGCTCTAGTTTCACATCCTTTGAACTTAACACAAACCTATTTGGGTTGTAAAGTTTTATATCTGTGACAACTGCATAAGAATCGCCACTTGATTCCATAACCACATGATCTAAAGATACTAATTTAGGATCCTTAATTGATGCACAGGCTGTAATGCCCAATAATACGGAACTAATTAATAAATACTTTAACAATAACTTCATATTAATTACAGTTTTTATTATAGTTTGAGGTTAAGTGGTTTCTGATACATTTTGATCTGTTTTTAGAGTAGGGATGAGATCTAAAAAAGTTATCAAGGATATCAAATTCATTTTCATTTTGACTCATTCGTTTCCATAAAGTTATAGCATCACAGTTTCTAAAACTTGTAGGGTAAACCAAATCCATCCCAAATAAATCTGCTTCACTTTCTTGTTTTTGATTGAAGCTTTGAGTAGTTGCGTTTTCAATTCCCAAAGCAATTTCTCCTAAAATCCCCCATTCACTAGCTGCTTTTTGTTTTTTCATACCTAAGGTTAAGTGCCCTAATTCATTGTGAGCTATTTCATGCGAAATGATCGCTGCTATTTCAGAATTTGTATTGCAAAAATCATACATTCCTTTAAAGAAAAAAATGTGACCTCCAGCAGTCATGGCATTTAACATTGGGTCGTCAATTAAATATATTTTATAATTAAAACCTCTCGGTTTGGCCAAACGACTTACTAAGTTTCTAGATATGGATTTTAAATTTTGAAACTCTGCACCACTTTCAATAAATCGATATTCCTTTTTGTAAGCCTTTAATATCTGACGACCCGCATCTTGTTCATCTTCAACAGAAATATCAATAGTATCAAAAAACGAACTTTGAACTTCTCTTGTTATTTCTCCAAAGTTGTAAATCGCATCATTACTTCCAATATCTCCATTAGAAGTTAGGCATGAGAAGTCATAAGTAACGGTTGTCCGTTGTTTTTTTTGTTGTTTTCGCTTGATTGGTATTTCTGTATCCGTCATTTCAGCTGTAACAACCTCATCGTTGTAATTAGTGTTTTGCTGAGCGAAAGACATAATGATAATAATTACAACAATAAGTACCACAAAAATTAAAGAATACTTATAAATTGGGTTTAAATTTGTTGCTTCAGGTTTTAAAACAGGCTTTTCTATGTAAATAGGGGCGGGGTCTTTTAAAGTTTCATAAACCTTGTCAAGATTATCATTCGATATCAAAAATTGAGGCCACTCGACTAGCGAATTTCCGACTCTCAAAACATCTAAAGTTTCTAGTTTTACAGATTCTTCGATTCGAACTCCGTTAACATAGGTGCCATTAGTAGACCCTAAATCTGTGATAAATACATTTTTATCATCATCAATAAATACAACTAAATGCTCTCTTGATACTGTTTTGTCATTGATGACAATATCATTTGTTGGTGCTTTACCTATCTTAATTTGTTGCATGGTCTATTTCTTCTAGGCTATTAATAAATGCTTCACAATTTTTAAATCTTTTATCGGAGTTTTTAGATGTAGCGATATCAATAATTTTTTGCAATCGGTTGTCTACATGAGGATAAATAGTGATCAGCCGTTCTAAAGGTTCATTTTGAATTTTTCGTTTGATTTCATCTTTACTATCTTTTGATGAATAGGGCGTAGTTCCCGTTAGCATTTGATGCAATAGGACTCCAAGAGCATATATATCTGTTCGGTGGTCTAAAGTTGAATCTAACTGAAGTTGTTCTGGTGCCATATACATTAGACTGCCTACAATCTGATCCATACGGTCCTCTTTACTACCTTGAGAAATCCCGTAGTCAATAACCTTAATTTTTCCCGAATTACTTATAAGAATATTACTCGGTTTTATATCCAAATGTAATACGCCATTGTAGCCAGGAATAGGAATTTGTTTTTGATGTGCATATCCAATAGCTGCAGCAATTTCTTTTATGATTGCTATGGCCACTTCAGAAGGGATCGGGCCTGTAACTGTTCTAATGTATTCTTCTAAAGTCATACCTTCCACATAATCCATGACCAAATGAGCTCCATCATTTAAAATTAAATCCTTTAATTTTACAATGTTTGGGTGGGATAGCATTAAATAGATATTTGCTTCAATTCTAAAACGCTTCAGCATTGCTGGGTTGTTTTCAAAATGACTCTTAAACAAAGATTTTACAGCAACCTGAAATCCGGTATGGGTGTCCACAGCTAGGTTAACAACTCCAGTGCCACCATTTCCAATTTCTTTTATGTGTATGTATTTTGTTCCTAAGTCTGGAAACATAAATTTTTATTTTTTGTTTAGCGTATCAACTTTGGTTGTATTCACTTTTTCTGATTCCTTCTTTTTCTTTTTCTTCTTCTTTATTTCAGTAGTATCTACGGATTTGTCTTTTGATCCAACAGAAATGCTTATTCCAATTTGGGTCTTATTATGTTTATTCTTTAAGCTGTCAACTTCGGACTTTTCAACTTCTAATTCCGCCTTTTCAGCTTTTCGTTTCTCGTTCTCTAATCGTTCCTTTTCTAATCGTTCTTTCTCTAATCGTTCATTTTGTTTTTTAGTTTCTTCAGAAAATTGATTGATAGGTTCCTTTTCTTCTATTTTCCCATTCTTATTTATCTCGGGCATATCAACTTCGCCGTCGGTCACAGAGACCATTAAGAAATCTCCTAAACCTAAATTTTTGACATTTTTTCGGTATTCATAAATAGAAATTGGTTTGTCATTTCCCTTTTTATAGAATACAGGACAATTTATACAGTAGTTATCGGCTCCTACTTTTTCGTTAACTTTAGTTTTAAATTCAGAGTTAAGTCTCTTTGTACCCCATCCTTTTTCAACAACAACTTTTATAGTGTCTGTTCCTGTTGTAGTTGAACTGTCCTCCGTATCTTTTTTTGTTTCAACATGTTCCGAATTTCCTTGATGCCCATCTGAAATCTGAAATTTCTGATATCCAAAATATGTTACAAATAATATTGATACAACAATTAATGGAGCAGCCACTTTATGTTTTAAAAAGCCAAGAAGGTTTTTTTTCTGACTTTGGGGATCAATTATAATTTGTTGTGTTTTTGTATCGATTAAATCCTCATTATTTTTATTTACAAACTGTGTATTGATGTGTTTACTATCAAGGACTTCAATCAGGTCAACAGAAATATTGTCATGCCCTCCAGCGGCTTCCGCCATTGTTATAAGATTATTACATTTTGTTTCAAGTGTGTTATTGGTGTTAATAACAGAGTTGATCATTCGGTCATTTATAAGACCGTTTAAACCATCAGAACACAATAAAAAGGAGTCGCCAGATTTGGCTAAAATGGGCTTTGAAGCAACTTCAACTTTAACTTCTTCCGCAATTCCAAGTGCTTGTGTCAGTTGGTTTTTTTTGGGGTGAGTTTCCATTTGTAGATCCGTAATTTCTCCTTTATCAACCAAACCTTGAACATAAGAATGGTCTTTTGTTATCCTGTATAGTTTTTTATCTGTGTGAATGTAAATTCTACTATCACCTACATGGGCAATGTAAATTAATCCTTCACTCTCTAATAATACAGTACAGGTTGTCCCCATCCCTTTAAATTCTGGTTTCGCTTGTGCAAAACCAAAGATTTGCAAATTAGCAAAACTAATAGCTTCGCTTAGGGCCAATTGAGGTATTGGGTTAGGCGAATTAGAAAAATACTCACTTATGGAGTTGACCGCAATATTTGAGGCTTTTGCACCCCCAATATGACCTCCCATTCCGTCACATACAATACGAAGGTTGATATTGGATTTATTTGGTGTTGTTATATGACCAATACAATCTTCATTAGCTTTGCGAACTAGGCCTACGACTGTCTTTGAAAAATAATCTAATTTCATGTGTTAATTTTATAGGTAAAATGTAAATGTAGCGTCTGCAATTTCAATAATATCTCCATGCTTTAGAGGGCTGCTTTTAAGTTTATATCCATTGATAATCATTCCATTAGTACTGTTATTGTCAATAATCATATAGTTGGATGCTTTAAATGTAATACTGAAGTGTGTCCTGGACATATTCAAATTTGAAATATGAACATCATTAGATTTTTTATCTCTACCAAAACTCATGATGGGTTTATTAATTTCAAATGAATCACTGTTTTTAGAATCTGAAAATTTTAAAATTGGAAAATTCCCTAAAGCTTTCATTTCTTGAACTAATTTTGCCTCCTTACTGTTTTTTGCTTCCAGTAATTGCGCAGCATTTAAATCATTTTTACGCTGTTGTTCAAGTTTTTTTATAGATTCAATCTCTTTTTTCTGACTTAAAATTTCAGCTTGTTGTTTTAAATTGTTTTTCTTCTGTTCTGCCGCTTCGTTCAAGGATTTTAATTTATTAGCTTGTTGTTTTGTTTTAATTTTTATAAAAACTAGAATCATTAAAATTATTAGTAACGCACTTATTAAAATTGTTGGAAATAGATTTTTTTCAATCTGCCCAAAATACCAATTTCCAGGAGCATTATAAATAAATTTATTGGTATGAGGAGAATTTATTTCTTTTACTAGAATTTGTTGTTCGCTACCATCTCCATAAACATTGTCAAGAAATAGTGTTGCTTTAGCAAACGTCCCATTAGAACGTTTAACAACGTTATTTAAGATTGAGTTTATTTGAGTTTCTGCTTGATATTGTTTTTTTCGATTGGTTTTTTTTAAATTACCCCGACTTAAGTCAAGTACTTTAGATTCTCCATAAGTTTCCGCCGCTAAAATTGGATGTGAATGTTGTCGATAATCAGATCGATTATACTTAATAGTATTAATTACAATGTTTTTTTCTTTGGCTCTTTTTATAACATTTACAAATGTTTTCTCTGTTGAGTATCTGTTGGTTAGCTCTTCAGATAATAGTAAAATTGATTTATTAATTTTTTCCGGTACTTCAATTAACAAATCGATTCCTTCTAAAATTGCACCTGGTATTTCAGAAACTGGTTTTGTTTCTCTGTTTGTCGATGCATCATAATTACGAATAGCATTTTTTAGGACCTCAATGTTATCTGTAAAATTAGTATGTAAGGGAACAAGTACTCGTGTATTATCTTGTTTTAGATGAAATGTAGCCAGTTGAATTTTATCTCCAGTATTCACAAAATCATCTATAGAATTTTCTAGCGCTCTAAAAAAAGTATTAACCTGTTCTATTCTCTCATCGTTGTTGATGGACTCCACCAAGATTAAAACACATTTATTTTTTTTTGAATAGTTAACAGTATCATTTACTTGCGTCATCAAAACAGAGTCTATGAGGACTTCGTTTGAGCCTTTAATTTTAAAAAAATCATAATTATTTTCCGTCTTAAAATTTGGGTTTCTATTAGAAATGTCAAAACTTATTGAAGGATAATTTATTAATTCAACTTCACTGGTTACTTTAACCTGAGCTTCTAAGTTTAAAAAGCTTAAAAATACTATCCAGAAGTATATAATATAGTTTTTCAAAGCAGTAATTATTTAAAAGCTTTTTTGAAAAGCAAAGTTGTATTTCCTATTTTAATCTCATCTCCGTCATTCAACTCCGAAGGATCTCTTGGAGATAAATCTTCTCCATTTAAGGTCGTCCCGTTTGAGGACATTTCATCAGAAAGTAAAAACCGATCTTTTCTACATAAAATGAGTGCGTGTACAGAAGAAACTTGAGGATCTTGAATGGTAATTTCGCTAGAAGATTTTGACCCGATCATATTTCTACCCTCAAGTATTTTGAAATCAACTCCAAAATCTTCAATATCAAAGCTGACTAGCCAGCCCCTTAATCGTCTTCTAGCTTGTGGATTAGAGATGTCACTCGACGAACTTTGTTCGGCGCCAACAATCATAGTTTTTGTCGCATCAAATGGCTCGTTTGAAGTTGATGCTTTTGTATTTGTTGATTCTGATGAACCTTGACCACCAAAAACTTGAGTTTTTAGCGATTGGTCTTCAGATGTTGATTCTGTTTTGGATAAAAACTCTGTTTTTATATCCCCTGATGAATTATTTTCAGGACAGTAAGGACAACTAGTTTTATCCTCTTTATAAAAATGACCCTTTGAACATTGATTAAATCCTTCCATATTGCTGTTATTATTAAATTAGTGTTTGTTTTTTTTTTAATTGAAAAAATCTGCTTCAGAAATCCCTGATTGAGTTAAGTTACCACCAACAGATTTTTCCATTTTAATAATATATCCACCAACCTCATTTGTATTAAATTGCATGGATTCATCATCTTTATTAAAATGTTTATTTCCGTATCGATCGGTCCACATATATTTACAAATGAAAGACCCTACCGGAATATTCTTAAATTTATAGCTATCATTTGATTTTATATAAGCATGCCGAATAACCCTACCCGAACTAAATTGTTCAACAGCAACTATAATATCACCATCAGAATTATTTATTTGAATGTATGTATCTTGGGTATTATCTGAGATTTCTGTTGGAAATTTGTTAACGAAAACTTTTTGTCCAGTGTAGTATTGTGCGTTAACTGAAACTGATAAAATTAGAAAACAAACAAAAGAAAACATTTTTGAGTTTGATGAAATCATATTAGATTGGTTTTAAAACTAAAGTAATATTTTTTTTTAAAAAATATGATTAATTATAAACTAAATTTTATTTAATAATATATAAATTAGCGTTTCTAAACAGTTTTATACTATGAATAACATTATATTTTTTTTTAGCATATGCTTTTCACTTTCCCTAGTCCAAGCGCAATGTGACCAACCAATTTTAAAAACTATTTCATTTACCAATGGAACAGAAGTTGAAACGTCTTATTGTGGAACTGTGAATGACAGGGGTCAGCGTAACGGTCAGGGTCGCTTAGAGTATATCAACTACGATATTTCTTATGAAGAGGGTATTTGGAAAAATGATCAATTAAATGGTGAGGGGAGAACGGTCTCTACAAATGGTCAAGAGTATGAAGGTATTTATGAAAATGGTCAATTGATTAAAGGAGTGTTTACTTTTAATATTAATGGCGATGTATGGACCTATAATGGTGAGTTTAACGGAAGCTATTTTCAAGGCGTAGGGATTGAAAGAAGAGAGGTTGATAATCAGATCATAATAAAAGAAGGCGATTTTTTTTCAGACAAACTATATCAAGGTACTGAAACCGTCCTATTTACGAATTCTGGTATT
>Ga0209199_1003109_pt1 | contig 16828 bp, 17 predicted proteins | sample COGITO_mtgs_1105_7_FD_184805 | JGI IMG/M metagenome (GOLD analysis project Ga0209199, IMG submission 184805) | Pelagic marine microbial communities from North Sea - COGITO_mtgs_110523 (SPAdes) (version 2) | ecosystem: Environmental > Aquatic > Marine > Epipelagic ...
GGGTTCACCGCGGCTTCTTGTCCTCGCGGACGGGTCATCCGCCGCAGCAATGTCGCTTGTGAACTTTCGGTCATATCCCTGCCACAGATTTTCGCCCCTGACAGATACGGAAAACTGGTTACGTTTGTTCTAACGCCGCAGTCTTTTTGACTTTTGGCAGCCGAACCCTGAAGGCGGCGCCATCTTGACCTTGCAGATATACGACCTCGCCGCCCAGTCGATGCATGATCTCGCGGCAGATCGCCAAACCAAGCCCGGCGCCACCTGCTTTCGACCCGTCCGCCACGCGAGAAAATTTCTCGAAAATCAAGTCTTGGTTCTCGGGGGCAATGCCACTGCCGTTATCGACGAAATCAACAGCGTAGCCGTGTTTGTCTTTGACGACAGAAATCCGCAAATGAGGCTCTGCAGCATCACAGTATTTGCGCGCATTCGAAATCAAGTTGATAAACACCTGTGCCAAACGATCCAGATCGGCGGTGAGTGTAATATCTTCGTCCACACGTTCACGGCTGACTTTTAGTACGCCATCATGCAGACCAGCCGCGCGCATTGCGCGATCCAAAAGATCTGACAGCTGTCCAGTCTGCTCGTGCAGGACAACTTGTCCGTTCTCCAAAACAGATAAATCCAGCAAGTCATCCAAAAGGCGGGTAAGGCGCACGGCCTCGTCATGGATGATCCCAGCATAACGTTCGTGGCCTTCTTCGCCCATCTCGCCATCGCGCAAAATGTCAGAGAACGACCGGATTGACGTCATTGGTGTGCGCAATTCGTGGCTAATTTGACTAAGAAACGCATCCTTCTGAATGGACAGTGCCGTCAGTTTGTCATTGGCCGCACGCAGTGCGCGCGCCGTTTGCTCTTGCTCTTTGGACTTAGCCTCTAGTCGGTTGGAATACTCAAGGATTTGCGCGGCCTCATCCGCGACAGCGATCAAGTCTTCGACTGAAACGCTGCTGCCGCCGATCAACTGACCAATCATCGCATGCGCGGTTGCCGCGCCGACAGACCCCGCCAACTCTCGCTCAAGCCTTTCTATAAAATCAGGTGTGACTTCGGGAAGGTATCCAACTTTGCCTTGGCGCACAGCCTCTTGTTCGAATAGCGCCTGCGCCTCGGTGCTTCCCAGAATGCGCTGGGACATGATTAACAAATCCTCTGCGCCAGTTGCGGCACCCGTCCAAGCAGGTGCGGCAGAAGAGTGTTCAAACACATTGACGAATTGCGCGCCTTGCAGCCGTTCCAGCGGGGCGGGAAATGTGACCAATGAACAGATGATCAGCATCGTCGCGTTTAACAACATTGACCACATGATCCCGTGCACGAGCGGATCAAGTCCCGCCACACCAAACAGCGCCTGAGGTCTGAGCCATGACAAACCCAAGGGCCCGTTTTCCAACACAAACTGACTGATGACCGCATCAACTCCAAAGCTGGGCAGGAACAAGGTCCACATCCAGATAGCCAATCCAGTCAACAACCCAGCAGCGGCCCCGACACCGGTCGCGCCACGCCAGAACATGCCGGCGATCATCGCCGGTAGGATTTGTACTGCGCCGGTAAATGAAATCAGTCCAATCGCGGCAAGCGCTGTTCCGCCTCCGGATATACGATAATAAAGAAAGCCCAGCACCATGATGCCGGCCACTGACAACCGCCGGGAAAGAAGAATCACATTGCGGACATCGCCCGACATGACAGCGTGCTGGTTCGCCTGAAAACTGAGCCAAACTGGCACAACAATGTGATTTGAAACCATCGTAGCCAAAGCAATCGTTGCAACGATCACCATGGACGTCGCGGATGAAAATCCGCCCAAGAAAGACAGCACAGCCAATCCGCCCTGCCCCTGACTTAGCGGTACCGTTACGACAAAGAGGTCCGGGTTGCTGCCCTGCGGCATCAGATCAAGCCCGATCACCGCAATTGGCATCACAAAGAGGCTCATCATAAAAAGGTAAAGTGGGAAAGCCCAACTAGCCACATGCAAGTGGCGCTCGTCCGCGTTCTCGACCACCAGCACCTGAAACATGCGCGGCAGGCATAGAAATGCTGCACCCGACAAGAAGATCAGACTGATCCAGCGGCCGCTGTCATTGTTCCATAACTCAATGTCAGAGTTATCAATGCGGGTTAGCATCTCGCCGGGTCCCCCGGCGATCCCCCACACAACAAAGACGCCCACAGCAACAAGCGCGAACAACTTCACTATGGCCTCGACCGCGATGGCGATGACAACGCCGTGGTGTCGTTCGTTGGCGTCCAGATTCCGCGTACCGAAGATCACGGTAAACACCGCCAGTCCTATCGCGACCCACATTGCCGTCACGTTAAAGTCGGGCTGATCCCACGAGACACCTTCAATCTGTGCAAAGACTGCAAAAGACAGCGTGACCGATTGCAGCTGCAACGCGATATATGGCGTACCCGCAATCACAGAAATCACTGTGACGATCATCCCCAGTTGGGTCGACTTGCCAAACCGCGAGGACACCAAGTCTGCGATCGATGTGATCCGTTGCGCCCGACCAATTCGCACCAAACGGCGCACAACCCACCACCAGCCAACCATGACAAGTGTTGGGCCCAGATAGATGGTGACAAATTCCAACCCTGATCGCGCGGCGTATCCAACCGCCCCGTAAAATGTCCAGGCCGTACAGTAGATACTGAGTGACAGGGTGTAGATCCAAGGTGAAGAAAGCCAGTTGGAATGTCCTCTAGCCGCGCGCCTTTCAGCGAAAAATGCAATGCCGAAGAGGAACACAACATAGCCCAGCGCCACCACGATAAGGGCGTTGAATGACATCATTTTGCGTCTCGATCCTGCCCATCAATGTCAGGGTCAGACCGCACCCAAATGGAAAGCATGGCAGCAAGGACGATCAGCAGCAGCCATACGCCAAAAACATAGAGCAGGCCAGAAGAGCCAATGCTTTCGTGTGGCGCGGCTCCTGACCAGGCCAATGGGATGGCCAGCAAGACAATTCCCAAGAACGGCACCAGCTTTGCCGCATCACGCAAGCGGCGCTTGCGATAGCCTGCCTTCTCTAAGAAAACCGTCTTGGTTGTTTGGCGGCTCATGCCTCCATCAGGTCGCGCACGTGGTCGCGCACTTCTGTGTTTGAAAATGGCTTTGTCATGAAAAGGTTTGCGCCAAGCCGCATCGCCAATTCACGGTCTTTGTCTTGGCCGCGTGCAGTAAGCATCATCACCGGTGTTGTCTTGGTAACATCGCTTTGGCGCAAATCGCGCAAAATATCAAATCCACTTCGGCCCGGCAACATCACATCTAGGATAATCATATCAGGCGGCATCCCAAGCACCTTGTCCATGGCTGTCGTGCCATCTTCGTGGGTGTGCACAGTCCATCCATCACGCGAAAGGATAAAACTTATCGCCTCAATGATGTTTGGTTCATCTTCGATCAGAAGGACGCGTCTGCCCATCTCATCGTCTCCCTTCCCAAATACCCGCCTAAGCTGAACGGGCCTCCCTACCTAAGACTATCGCGACAAATCTTCGCGGTGTCAAAGCCCTGATTTTGCATTCATTCCCTCCAATGCAGGCTCGCGCCTGCTGCGACAATCGGTTCGTGGGCAAATACGACATGACAAGCCCACAGGCTGGGGCGGTGTTTTGCCTTCTGCCATATCAGGTATCACCAGCATTATGCTTTGCATCGTCGGCGGCGCGTCAAACATGACCGGACCCATAGGTTCTGCCAAAGCAAAGCAAAGAAACCTTGTGGCATTGGGTGCAGGCATTTGCACTTCCATCCGGATAGCTTGATGAGGCCGCGTAAATGCACCAAAGAGAGGCCACAACGGACATGAACCGCCGTGGCGCGGCATTGAGATTCCGGCCGCTTTCTTGAGGAATGTTATTGTGCCGGTCGCATCGCAGACAACCAGTCCAATCGGCGGATGACCTTTCTGCGCAGGCAACTGTGCCATCCGGCGCATCACTGTGGCCAAAGGAACATCGAAATGACGTGCGATGATTGCCGGATCATAGCTGTGCTTTCGGCAAGCTTTCTCAAAAGGTGCCAGCGGGAGATCCGCAACATCTGCGGCATATGTCATTAGGGCCTGGTGCAAAATCTCGACGGCTGGCCCATGAAGCTTTGCCTCTTTGAGAACAATCGCTGGGTCAGCACCTTCTTCCAATGCACTCAGATGGAATGCATGCTGGTTCAGAAAGTTTTCCACCTGTTCAAAGGGCGACCCAGATTGTTCAAGGACGGCTTCGGGAGCTTCAAGATAAGTCACGAGCGCTTCACTACTGCTGGCTAAGCGCAAACTGTCGTTGTGGATGTTCTCATGAAAGCGGCGCTGCCAATCCTGATCGAGGTCTTCCGGTCCGACAAGGATAGACGCCGAGGAGCGTATTGCACTGACCGCCGAAATCACCTCATGCAACGAGTCAGCGAGCTGTGGATCGTAGGCGATGCGATCCGTCAGAACGCGGTTCTTTTCTTCGAGCGATCCGATCTTGCGCGCTTGCGCCGCGATCAACGCTCCCCATCCGGGGTAACGCGCGGCCAGTTCTTCGGTGCGGTCCAGTTCAACCTTGCCGCCAACAAGCGCGGCCGCATCACGCATCTGGTCTAGTATTTCATTATCGACACCATCAGCCAAAAGCGATGCGTCAACATTCAGAACACGCGCCAGATCTGAGAGCAATTTTCCACCGATTCTGCGGCGGTTGTGTTCGATTAGATTCAAATAAGAAGGCGAAATACCTACTGTTTCGGCGACAGATGCCTGCTGAAGCCCCCGATCCAAACGCTTTTCCCTGATACGTGATCCAACCTGTCGTTGTGTAGGCAAGATGAAATCCCTCAATAGTTTCAGTGGCTTTCTGCGCCTGCAAGAAAACCGATTTACACAATTTACAGCCCAACTGTGCATGAATTTACAAATTAGTCCAGCCACTCCAATGGTTTGTTGCTGAATGCGCCTCGGGCCACAAAGATGACACAGTGTTGAAAAAGCACTTGTTGCTGGGTCATCTGACCCAATCGACGATAATCTTTAGGGAGGATAATAATGTCCAAATCAAATTTCTCGCGTCGTGGCGTTCTCAAAACTGGTATGGTTGCCAGTGCTGGTCTCGCCCTGCCGCAGTACCTGCGCGCTGATGCGCATGCCGGCTTTACAAACGCGCCCGGCGACAGCGAAGTCACGCTAGGCTTCAACGTCCCACAGACTGGCCCTTACGCGGACGAGGGTGCAGACGAATTGCGCGCTTATGAGCTGGCAGTCGAGCACCTGAACGGTGGCGGTGACGGCGGCATGATGCCAACGTTCTCTTCGCAGGCACTGGACGGCACAGGTATTCTGGGTCGCGAAGTGAAGTATGTAACTGGTGACACGCAGACAAAATCTGACGCAGCCCGTGCATCTGCCCGTTCGATGATCGAAAAAGACGGCGCGGTGATGATCACTGGTGGTTCTTCCTCCGGCGTTGCTGTTGCGGTTCAGGCTCTTTGCCAAGAAGCTGGCATCATCTTTATGGCTGGTCTGACGCACTCCAACGACACGACGGGTAAAGACAAGCGGGCCAATGGTTTCCGTCACTTCTTTAACTCCTACATGTCTGGTGCAGCGTTGGCTCCGGTGCTTGCTGCCAACTACGGCACAGAGCGTAAGGCTTACCACCTGACAGCTGACTACAACTGGGGTTACACCACAGAGGAAGCCGTCCGGTCTTCAACTGAAGCTATGGGTTGGGAAACTGTGAATGCTGTGAAAACACCGCTGACACAGACTGACTTCTCTTCTTACATCGCGCCTGTTCTAAACTCTGGTGCTGACGTTCTGGTTCTGAACCACTACGGCGGAAACATGGTGAACTCGCTGACTAACGCTGTTCAGTTTGGTCTGCGTGAAGCACAAGCCAACGGTCAGAACTTTGAAATCGTTGTTCCACTGTACTCTCGCCTGATGGCGAAGGGTGCTGGTGCCAACGTTAAAGGTATCTTCGGTTCAACAAACTGGCACTGGTCCTTGCAGGATGCAGGCTCGCAGGCGTTTGTCCGTTCGTTCGGCACAAAGTACGGCTTCCCGCCGTCACAGGCTGCGCACACAACATACGTGCAAACACTGCTTTATGCTGATGCGGTCACACGCGCCGGTTCGTTCAACCCATGTGCGGTTGCCGAAGCTCTCGAAGACTTCGAGTTCGACGGTCTGGGCAACGGCCCAACACTGTACCGTGGCGAAGACCACCAGTGCTTCAAAGACGTTCTGGTCGTGAAGGGTAAAGAAAACCCAGAAAACGAGTTCGACCTTCTTGAGATCGTTGAAGTCACACCAGCTGCGCAAGTTACTTACCCAGCTGATCACCCGCAGTTTGCAGGTGGTGCATTGGGTTCATGTAACCCAGGCGCATAAGCCAAACATTGTCAGGCCATCCTTTTCGGATGGCCTGATCGCCTTTTTGGTCATGCCACGCCGAATGCGGCGATGGCATGATGCAAAGTACCTGCTGCTTACTTCCACAACGGATCAGAGGTCGCCAAATGGACCAGTTCATTCTTCAAATTCTTAACGGGCTTGATAAAGGCTCTGCCTATGCGCTGATTGCGCTGGGTTTGACGCTCATCTTCGGAACGCTCGGGGTCGTGAACTTTGCCCACGGTGCTTTGTTCATGCTTGGCGCATTCGTCGCTGTAACAATGAGCAATCTGCTAACGCTCAGCCATAAGGTTGTCGATAACACACGCACGGATTTCTTGGGCAATCCCTTACAGATTGATGTGCCCTACATTTATGACTTCTTCGGACAGGTGGCCGGTGACACGATCATTGACTGGGCCGTCCCGATTTCCATCGTCTTTGCTATCCCGATCATGGTTGGCATTGGTTTTGCGATGGAACGCGGTCTTATCAAGCACTTTTACAAGCGTCCGCATGCGGACCAAATCCTGGTCACCTTTGGCCTTGCCATCGTGATTCAGGAAATCGTCAAGTATTTTTATGGTGCGAACCCTATTCCAACGCCTGCACCAGAAGCCTTTGTCGGCAGCTTCGACTTCGGCGTGCTGCTTGGGTTTGATCCAAATGCGATCATCTATCCTTACTGGCGTCTCGTTTACTTCTTCTTCTCTATGTTGATTATCGGCGCGGTCTTTGCCTTCTTGCAATTCACTACCTTTGGTATGGTTGTGCGGGCCGGTATGGCCGACCGCGAGACGGTTGGTATCCTCGGCATCGACATTGATAAACGCTTTACCATCATGTTTGGTATCGCTGCCGCTGTCGCCGGCTTGGCGGGTGTGATGTACGCACCAATCAACTCTCCCAACTATCACATGGGCATGGACTTCTTGGTGCTGAGCTTCGTTGTGGTTGTTGTGGGCGGCATGGGATCACTTCCTGGTGCTGTCGCTGCGGGCTTTATGCTGGGTATCCTCGAAAGCTTTGCATCCATGTCAGCGGTCATCGACCTGCTGCCGGGGATCAACCAGATCATCATTTATCTTGTCGCAATCATCATCTTGTTGACGCGTCCACGTGGCCTGATGGGTCGCAAAGGCGTGATGGAGGAATAACCAATGCTCGGACTAGAAAAGAAAGACTTTCGTCTGCTGCTCATCGTCATTGGTTTGACTATGTTTGCACCTCTCATCCTCAACCCCTTCCCTGAAGGGTCAGAGATGGCACAATTCAACGCAGGCTATCCTGACTTGATGCAGCGCTTTGTGATCTTTGGTATCTTTGCCATCGGTTTCAACATCCTGTTCGGTCTCACGGGCTACCTCTCTTTTGGCCATGCGGCCTTCTTGGGGGCAGGATCATACGGTGCCGTCTGGATGTTCAAGCTTCTCAGCATGAACGTTCTGCCAGCCATCGCGATCAGTGTGATCATTGCGGGCCTGTTCTCGCTCCTTATCGGGTACATTTCGCTGCGGCGGTCTGGCATTTACTTCTCGATCCTCACGCTTGCCTTTGCGCAGATGTCTTTCGCCTTGGCGTATTCGGTGCTGACGCCGATCACAGGCGGAGAGACCGGATTGCAACTTGCTCTGGATGATCCGCGGATCTTTGGTGCATCGCAAACCGCAACCGGGAACATTCCTGTTCCTGCGCTCTTCGGGCTTGAGATGCGGTCCAGTTTTGAACTTGAGCTAGGCTCGTGGTTGTTCACCTTTAACACTGGCTACTACCTTGCTGCCATCTTCCTGATCTTTGCATTCTATATGTCGATCCGCATCTTCCGGTCGCCTTTTGGTATGATGCTGCGCGCCATCAAGTCGAACCAGACACGGATGAGCTATACCGGACTGAACGCACGGCCTTACACTCTGGCGGCCTTTGTCATCTCTGGCATGTACGCCGGTTTGGCTGGCGGTCTGATGGCCTCGATGGACCCACTTGCAGGTGCCGAGCGCATGCAATGGACCGCCTCTGGTGAGGTTGTTCTGATGACCATTCTGGGTGGAGCAGGCACGTTGATCGGCCCCGTCCTTGGTGCCGGTATGATTAAATACTTCGAGAACATCTTTTCTAAGATCAACGAGACGATCCTGCACAGCTGGTTCTCATTCTTGCCAGATGGCCTCGAGGATTTCGTTGTCGCCATGATCTATCCGTTCATCGGCAAAGGCTGGCACCTGACGCTGGGCATCGTGTTCATGCTTGTTGTGATCTTCCTACCCGGTGGTCTTGTCCAAGGTGGGCAAAAAATTGCGGCCTTCTTCTCGCGCAAAAAGCCTGAAGACGCCAAACCAAACGCCACTGAACCGGCCGAATAAGGAGACGAACAGATGGGTTTGTTAGAAGTAAAAGGCATAAACAAGCGGTTCGGTGGTCTCCAAGCGCTGGGTGACGTCAACCTGAGCATTCAGGAAAACACCACACACGCGATCATCGGGCCAAATGGCGCGGGCAAATCGACCTTGCTGAACGTGCTGGTGGGCAAGCTGATCCCGGATAGCGGTTCAGTGATGTTCGACGGTCAGTCAGTGCTCGGGCGTAAGCCGCATGAGATTAACCAGATGGGGATCAGCCGGGTGTTCCAAACACCCGAGATTTTCAGCGACCTAACGGTCTTTGAGAACGTGATGATCCCCTGCTTTGCCAAGCGTGACGGTTCGTTCCGGATGCATGCGATCGAAAGCATATTTTCTGAAAAGGGAATTCAGGAACAGGCTGAAGCTATCCTGAGCGATGTGAACATGTTGGAAAAACGCGACATGATTACTTCCAGCCTGTCGCGCGGTGACAAACGACGTTTGGAAATGGCGATGTGTCTAGTCCAAGACCCAAAGCTGTTGCTACTGGATGAGCCGACGGCGGGTATGGCGCGGGCTGATACCGAGAACACGATTAGCCTGCTTAAGGAAATCCGTGAACAGCGCGGTATCACCATGGCTATCATCGAGCACGACATGAACGTGGTCTTCTCATTGGCTGAGCGCATTACCGTGCTGGCCCAAGGCACGCCGCTTGTCGAAGATACACCAGACAACATCAAAGGCCATCCGAAGGTCCGCGAAGCCTATTTGGGCGAAGCACAGGTTTAACCCGCGTCATTTTCAAGAAAAATGATGTCGCAGGAGACAAAGACATGAACGCACCTTTTAACAAAAACGCCAATAATGCCGCGACCCACCCTGCCTATCTCAGCGTGTGGGAGATCGAAGCCTATTATGGCGAAAGCTACATCGTTCAGAACGTCAGCTTCAATATCCATGAAGGCGAAATTCTGGCTCTGTTGGGGCGTAACGGCGCAGGTAAGACATCGACACTGCGTGCGATCGCCCGCCTTGATGATCCTGCTCTGAAACACGGTGAGATTTGGCTTGACCATAAGCCACTCCACGAGATGAAGAGCCACCAAGCTGCATCCAACGGTATCTCTTTGGTCCCCGAGGATCGGCGCATCATTCCGGGCCTGACAGTTGAAGAGAACTTACAGCTTGCCCAGATTGCACCGCCAAAAGGTTGGTCGCTTGACCGGATATACGATCTGTTCCCCCGCCTGAAAGAACGCCGCAAGCAAGACGGCGTCACCCTGTCAGGTGGCGAGCAACAAATGCTGGCCATCGCCCGGGCGCTGGCACGCGATATCAAGGTTCTTTTGCTTGATGAACCCTATGAAGGGCTTGCACCGGTTATCGTTCAAGAAATCGCCAAAACCCTTGGCGTCATCCGTGACCAGGGCATCACGACAATCATCGTGGAGCAAAACGCTGTTGCTGCGCTTAAACTGGCTGACCGCGCTGTTATTTTGGATATCGGCAAGGTTGTGTTTGATGGGTCTGCCAAAGAGGTTCTCGAGAATGAGCAGTTACGCGCCCAGTATCTCGCAATCTAAGGCCGCCAAGGGGTTAATCTAAAATCGCAGAGACGTTATTCTCTGCGATTAATGATTTGGTAATCCGAAAAAGCGAATCTGGGACAACACACTTCCTGCTTTTCGGAGCCTTAACAATGGATACATCACTTAATCTTCCGGCACCCGCTGCCTTGGCGAATGCGACCACCCCACCCCCACCGCGCGCCATAACAACAAAAGTCCAAGCGATTGAAGTCACAGACAACGCTGCGACCTTGCCCGCCAATAAGCCTTTCGTTGCACAAGTCGTGACCGCGCGGCTGTCAGGATCAGAGTTCCCTGAAAACCTTGCAGAAATCGCGCCGGCTGATCGTACATTGCGGCCCTATGACGTGCCAATGCTGCCATATGACGGCATTGCCGATGACACTGTGGATAGTGGGTCAGACACACAACAAACACTCCCTTCTAAGCTAGCAGAAACACGCCCAAAGACCGACTAAACGTTTTTCCAATCGCCCATGCTTCCCACCTTCGATGCCTTGCCCTATAAGCATGTTGATGCTTCGTGACGTAACGTCTTGAAAGCGCCAATAACATGGGCAACGGGCCGAGGAAAATATGGGTAACAAAACCTCTCACGATAGCGACGTCAGCTTTATTGCGGCCTTGGCCGAATTGCTGCGGGAAAATGATCTCACCGAACTTCAGGTAAAGCGCGACTACGGTGAAAATGACAGCCTGAATGTACGGGTCAGCCGCCAAACCCAAACAATTGTACAGGCCAGCGCGCCTGCCGCCGCACCAATTGCGGCCCCAGTTGCATCTGGTGCACCCGCGCCTGTAGCTGCCGCTGCATCAGATGCGACTGACCCTGCCAGTCATCCAGGTGCAGTTACGTCACCTATGGTCGGCACTGTCTATATGGCCGCTGAACCAGGGGCTGCCCCATTTGCAACCGTTGGTGCGACAGTGAAAGAGGGCGATACTATCCTCATCATCGAAGCCATGAAGACGATGAACCACATTCCTGCCCCCCGTGCGGGCACGATCAAACGCATTTTGGTCGAAGATGGTGGACCTGTCGAATTCGGCGCACCTCTTGTGATTATCGAATAAGGCCTGACCCATGTTCGATAAAATCCTTATCGCGAACCGAGGCGAAATCGCCCTCAGGGTCGTGCGTGCCTGCCGTGAAATGGGCGTTAAATCCGTTGCCGTCCATTCGACCGCCGATTCTGATGCCATGCATGTGCGCATGGCAGACGAGGCGATCTGCATCGGCCCCCCAGCATCTGCACAAAGCTATCTGTCGTTTCCGGCCATCATCTCGGCCTGCGAGATCACCGGTGCGCAGGCTATCCACCCCGGCTATGGTTTTCTGTCCGAGAATGCGGCCTTCGTGCAGGCGGTCGAAGATCACGATCTGACATTTATTGGGCCCACTGCGGAACATATTCGCGTCATGGGGGACAAGATCACTGCCAAGGACACCATGAAGGCCCTTGGTGTGCCTTGCGTTCCCGGCTCGGACGGCGGTGTGCCGACACTGGCTGATGCCCAACGCATTGGTGAAGAAGTGGGCTATCCCGTTATTATCAAAGCCACAGCTGGCGGTGGTGGACGTGGCATGAAAGTCGCCAAGACAGCGGCTGACATGGAAAAAGCGTTCCATTCCGCACGTGCTGAAGGTAAAGCCGCGTTTGGAAACGACGAAGTCTATATTGAAAAGTATCTGACAACACCGCGCCACATCGAAATTCAGGTCTTTGGCGATGGCAAAGGCAACGCTGTCCACCTTGGCGAGCGTGATTGCTCGCTCCAGCGCCGCCACCAGAAGGTTTTTGAAGAGGCTCCCGGCCCCTGCATTACGCCCGAGTTGCGCGCGCGCATCGGCAAAGTCTGTGCAGATGCCGTTGCCAAGATCAATTACATCGGCGCTGGCACGATTGAATTTCTGTTCGAGAATGACGAATTCTATTTCATCGAAATGAACACCCGTCTTCAGGTTGAACACCCTGTCACAGAGGGGATCTTTGGCGTCGATCTGGTGCGCGAACAGCTGCGCGTGGCGTCAGGTATGCCGATGTCATTCACCCAAGAAGATTTGAAAATCAACGGTCATTCTATTGAGGTCCGGATCAACGCTGAAAAGCTGCCGAACTTCGCGCCTTGCCCTGGTACGATTACGCAATATCACGCTCCGGGTGGTTTGGGTGTGCGCATGGATTCAGCGCTCTACGACGGTTATCGCATCCCGCCTTATTACGACAGTTTGATAGGCAAGCTGATCGTACACGGGCGCGACCGCCCCGAGGCGCTCGCGCGCCTAGAGCGTGCATTGGGAGAATTGATCGTCGACGGTGTCGATACCACAATCCCGCTCTTCCATGCGCTTTTGGCGGAACAAGCCGTGCAAACCGGTGACTATAACATCCACTGGCTTGAACATTGGCTTGAAGAAAACCTGAACTAGGGCGGTGAAGGACACCGGCCCCTCCCTCACGGCTGACCTGCTCTTGCAGGCCTATCAGGTGGGTGTCTTCCCGATGTCAGAAGGGCGCGACGACCCAGAGGTTTTCTGGGTCGACCCGCGCATGCGCGGCGTCATCCCTCTTGACCAATTCCGGATTTCGCGGAGCTTGGCACGTAAATTGCGGCGCGGACGCTTCACCGTCACGGTTGACCGGGCGTTTGAGGATGTTGTGCGTGGCTGTGCAGATCGGGATGAGACCTGGATCAATGACACGATCTTTGATCTTTATTGCGAACTCTATCAGGCTGGATTTGCCCATTCGATCGAGGTTTGGGAAAATGAACGGCTTGTTGGCGGCGTCTATGGTGTGACGATCGGGGCAGCATTCTTTGGGGAAAGCATGTTTAGCAGAGCGACGGACGCATCAAAGGTTGCTTTGGCCTATCTCGTCGACCGGTTGAGACTGGGGGGATATCAGTTATTTGACACACAGTTCATCACCCCACATTTGGCTAGCCTGGGTGCCGTGGAAATTCCACGAGACCAGTACCGCGCGATGTTGGTTGAGGCACTGAGCGTCACCGCGTCCTTTGACGGCCCCGTTCCACCCGCTCAGGATGTGATACAGCGCAACGCCCAAACGTCATAACGTGGGTGATCCATGGCGTTCAGCGCTGGAGCAGACGCAAGCATCCAACCGGAAAAAAGCCGCGTGCTTTCTTTGGTGTCGTCGACAAACAACTGGGTGAAAGCGTCGCCAGAGGGGTTGTCGACCGGATAGCGGCATTCGTTCAATGTGACAGATAAAAACCCGATTCTTGCGGTTTCACCCTGCTCCAAGGTCAGGTTCGTGACCTGCCCGGTAAGCTTGTCGAGAACCCGCAACTCGCTCGCCGCTGCCTCTGCGACCTCTTGCATGACCGCTTCGGTGGACGTTGTGACGAACTCGTCTTCTTCTTCCTCGATCGGCGTCGTTGTCAGCTGCCCGATCAATTCATCCAATGGGATTTCTTCAATAGGTGTTGTGACGATCTCTTGCGCAGCAAGCGGTACTGCGACAAGCGAAAGAACGACGGATGCAATAAACGAGCGCATGCAAATGGCTCCTATTCTGGCGTCCATGCCTCATAGTCAGACCGCTCTGCTGGCGCAGACTTGCGGATAGATCCAGCGGGCGCATAGGCAGCCGTTGTGCCAGTCAGGTTTTCCTGATGCGGCTTTTCCCAGTCTTTGCGCGGCAAAGCCGCCTCAGACGGTGGGGTATCCCACGTGTGGTGCAGCCAGCCGTGCCAATCAGGGCTGACGCGTGACGCTTCGTTTTCACCATCATAGATCACCCAGCGGCGGCTATCGTCGCTGTTGCGATAGTAAACGTTGCCTTGCGCGTCTTCTCCGACCTTCTTGCCGTTACGGCTGGTCCACAGCTGGGTGCCAAATGACTGACCATCCCACCAAGTAAAGATGCGTTTGAAATTGTGAGCTAGGCCCATGTCGCGTCTCCGATTGCGTTGCTTATCCATGCACCAATGTGGGCTGAAGGTCCAGTAGGTTCAGGCGGGGACCCGCGCAGTCACTTCGATTTCGATCTTCATTTCAGGATTCTGCAATTCAGCAGAAATCATCGTTGCAGCGGGTTTGGCCTGCGCAAAAACAGTGGAGGTAATAGGCCAGCATTGCTGCCATTCTGTCTTGTCCGGGATGATGTAGTTAACCCGCACGACATGATCGAGCCCGCTCCCTGCCTCTTCCAGCGCTTTGCGAATTGTATCGAGCGCATTGCTGCACTGATCTTCAATACCGTCGGGCATCACCATGTTTGTATAGTCATAACCGGTTGTACCCGCGACAAAGACCCAACCGTCTGCGACGACTGCACGGCTATAGCCGATCTGCTCTTCGAACGGCGATCCGGTTGAAATGTGACGCAACGACAAAGGGTTAGCTCGCTGTCGCCGGCTCTTTCTTTTTGCCGTCGTCATGGATCATCAAAGGTGAAACATCATTTGACGTCACAGCCTCTTCGTTCACCACAACTTCCGTCACAGTATCCATGCCTGGCAAATCGAACATCGTATCCAGCAGGATGTCTTCCATGATGGACCGCAAGCCACGCGCACCAGTCTTGCGCTCAATTGCACGTTTTGCGATGGCGCTTAGGGCATCCTCGGTAAAGCTCAGCTTTGTACTCTCTAGGTCAAAGAGACGCTGGTACTGCTTGACCAGTGCGTTCTTAGGCTGCGTCAGAATCGTAATCAACGCGTCCTCGTCCAAATCTGTCAGCGTCGCGATGACCGGCAAACGACCGACAAATTCGGGAATCAAACCGAACTTAAGAAGGTCTTCAGGCTCCAGGTCCGTAAATATTTCACCGATACCACGGTCGTCATCTTCGCGGACATCGGCGCCAAAGCCCATGGCAGAGCCTTTGCCGCGTTGGGCAATGATCTTATCGAGGCCCGCGAACGCGCCGCCACAGATAAACAGAATGTTTGTGGTGTCCACTTGCAAGAATTCTTGCTGCGGATGCTTGCGCCCACCTTGTGGCGGCACAGAGGCAACAGTGCCTTCCATGATCTTCAACAATGCCTGCTGAACACCTTCACCAGATACGTCGCGAGTGATCGAAGGGTTGTCAGACTTGCGTGTGATTTTATCGACTTCGTCAATGTAGACGATACCGCGCTGCGCGCGTTCTACATTGTATTCCGATGCTTGCAACAGCTTCAGGATGATGTTTTCGACGTCTTCACCAACATAACCAGCTTCGGTCAATGTGGTGGCATCTGCCATCGTAAATGGCACATCCAGAATACGGGCTAGCGTTTGCGCCAACAGCGTTTTACCGCAACCCGTAGGGCCGATCAGCATGATGTTGGATTTCGCCAATTCAATATCGGATTTCTCGGCATGATTCAGGCGTTTATAGTGGTTATGAACAGCCACAGACAGCACGCGCTTGGCATGCATTTGGCCAATGACATAGTCATCCAGCACGCCACAAATCTCTGCTGGTGCCGGGACACCGTCACCTGCTTTCAGGCCTGCGGTCTTTGTCTCTTCGCGGATAATATCCATGCAGAGTTCGACACATTCATCACAGATAAAGACGGTTGGCCCCGCAATCAGCTTACGCACCTCGTGCTGGCTTTTGCCACAAAAGCTACAGTAAAGTGTGTTTTTGCTGTCGTTGCCGCTCGTATTCGCCATCTTTAACCTCTTGGCCCGTAGGGCCTTTCAAACATGTCAGCCTGCCTTGACCACAACACTAAGACAGCCTGCCGAGGTCCACAATGTCAAAATGACCATGCGCACGTTGTGATTAACAACCCGATAACGGCTCTGCGCGACTGACATAGAATCACAACGCGGCATAAAAATGACAAACGCGGCAAAAGCCGCGTTTGCGTATCGTTTTTTAGTAAGCCTTAGTCTTCGGTCTTGGTCCGGTTTTCGACAATTTCGTCGATCAAACCCCAATCTTTGGCTTCTTCAGGCGACATAAAGTTGTCCCGCTCCAAAGCCGCTTCAACTTTCTTGAGGGTGTTACCAGTGTGGCGAACGTAAATCTCGTTCAGCCGTGTCTTCAACTTTTGGGTTTCAGCGGCGTGGATCATAATATCCGTCGCCTGCCCCTGATAACCACCAGACGGCTGGTGCACCATGACGCGGCTATTAGGCAGCGAGAAACGCATACCTTCATGGCCGGCCGTCAACAAAAGCGACCCCATGGATGCCGCCTGCCCGATGACCAGCGTACTGACTTTAGGGCGGATGTATTGCATCGTATCGTAGATCGACAGACCGGATGTCACCACGCCACCAGGGCTGTTGATGTACATGCTGATCTCTTTCTTGGGGTTCTCTGATTCCAAGTGCAAAAGTTGCGCAACGACAAGCTGGCTCATCCCATCGTGCACAGGACCGTTTACAAAAATGATCCGCTCTTTGAGCAAACGAGAGAAAATGTCGTAGGCGCGCTCACCCCGTGCGGTCTGTTCGACCACCATTGGAACAAGGTTCATATAAGTCTCGACGGGGTCTTGCATATCTACTGCCTCATGT
>Ga0209199_1003113_pt1 | contig 16811 bp, 11 predicted proteins | sample COGITO_mtgs_1105_7_FD_184805 | JGI IMG/M metagenome (GOLD analysis project Ga0209199, IMG submission 184805) | Pelagic marine microbial communities from North Sea - COGITO_mtgs_110523 (SPAdes) (version 2) | ecosystem: Environmental > Aquatic > Marine > Epipelagic ...
CGACTCTGTAATCCCTTCCCAATCGGACATGAGTTGATCCAATTGATCTTTTTTGGCTTGGTAACTTTCAAAAAAACCAGGCTTGGCAACCGTTTGATCGTAATTGAGTTCCATTTCTACATCAATTTTTTTGATATCACGCTCCAAATTGGCAATCGAAGCTTCCGCTTTACTCAATCGATTGTTGAGCGATTTCAGTTGCTTTTGATCTTCATAGGATTGTTTTGGAGCTGCTGTTTTTTGAGGTGTTTTTATTTGGGTGCGTTTTTCAACTTCACGCAAGTTTTCAACCTGACGTTGTTCTAAATAAAAATCGATATCGCCTAAATATTGTTTGAGTTGTTGATCTTTAAATTCATAAACGGTCGACGTCAATCCTTGTAAGAAATCTCTATCATGAGACACTAAAATAAGGGTACCTTCAAACTGTTGAAGTGCCGTTTTGAGAACGTTTTTAGATTTTATATCCAAGTGATTCGTAGGCTCATCCATAATCAACACATTCAACGGTTGAAGCAAAAGTTTGGCGAGTGCCAATCGGTTGCGTTCCCCACCTGAAAGAACTCTGACATATTTTTCAGCAGCATCTCCTCTAAACAAAAAGGACCCTAATATATCACGAACTTTAGAACGGTTGGTTTCATTGGCGGCATCAATCATCGTATCTAAAACGGTTTTACTACCATCCAAATACTCTGCTTGATTTTGCGCAAAATACCCAATCTGAACATTGTGTCCGAGTTTGACATCGCCCTTGGCTTCTAAATCGCCTACTATAATTTTGGCAAGCGTGGATTTTCCTTGTCCATTTTGACCTACGAAGGCTATTTTACTTCCACGATCGACCATAAGATCAATGTTTTGAAGCACTTTTAAATCGCCGTATTCTTTCGATATTTGAGACGCTTCGACAACCACCTTTCCGGGGGTGGTAGACACAGGGAACTTAAGAGTCATTACACTGTTATCATCCTCATCTACTGCGATGCGTTCAATTTTATCTAATTTTTTTATAAGAGATTGCGCCATGGTGGCTTTGGACGCTTTGGCTCTAAACTTCTCAATCAACTTCTCCGTTTGTTCAATCTGCTTTTGCTGATTTTTTTGAGAGGCTAATTGCAAGGTTTTTTGTTCTTCTCGTAAGACAAGATATTTTGTGTACGCTCGTGGATAGTCATATATTTTACCGAGTACAATTTCAATGGTTCGGTTGGTCACATTGTCCAAAAACATCTTATCATGCGACACAATCACCACGGCTCCAGAATAGTTATTTAAAAATTGTTCTAACCAAATAATCGATTCGATATCCAAGTGATTGGTAGGCTCATCTAAAAGCAAAATATCATTGGTTTGCAACAATAATTTTGCCAATTCAATTCGCATACGCCACCCCCCTGAAAAGGTATCGGTGAGCTTGTTGAAATCCTCACGCTTAAATCCTAATCCGATAAGTATTTTTTCAGTTTCCCCTTGATAGTTATACCCCCCAAGGATTTCGTACTGTTCCTGAACTTCATTCAATCCCACCATCAAATCATGATAGCCTTGACTTTCATAATCTGTACGTTCCGCCAATTGGGTATTGATATCTTCAAGTTGAAGCTCGAGTGCTTTAATTTCCACAAAGGCTTGATAGGCTTCTTCAAGAATGGTGCGTCCCAAAACAAAATCAATGTCTTGTTTTAGAAATCCAATTTTGAGATCTTTCTTTTCTTGAGCCACTTGACCTTCGGTGTATTCTAATTCGCCCGAAAGTAGTTTTAGAAGTGTTGATTTTCCAGCTCCATTTTTTCCAATTAAACCCACACGATCGCCACCACGGAGTCGAAAGGAAATATTTTCAAATAAATAATCGCCTTGGAATGATACGGATAACTTATGGATGTTTAACATTTAAAAATTGTAAAAGGGAATAATTATAAATAGTTTAGCTTTTCTTAACAAGTTGCAAAAATAGTGAATTATGATATTAAAAAAAGGAAATAAGCTGTATAGTATTTTGACAGGGAAATGTCCTAAATGTCATCTTGAATTAATGTATGAAACGAAAAACGCCTACCAACTTTCACAAACCTTAAAAATGCACGAACGTTGTGGGCATTGCCAAACAAAATACAAAATTGAACCTTCTTTTTTTTATGGCTCTATGTATGTCAGTTACGGAGTTGGAATTGCATTTTCGATGGCAGCTTTCTTATTAACATTCATCCTTTTTGAAAGCTCGCTGGTGATATCGTTTATTGCCATTGTTTGTACGCTCATAGGATTTATGCCCATCATTATGCGACTGTCTCGAAATATATGGATCAATCTTTTTATGAGTTATGATGCCGAATTAGCCAAAAAAAAATAGCTACGCAAAGCGATTGATATCGATTTCTTCTGGCAAAGGCGTGTTTTTTTCTATAGAATCGTAAAGGGCTTCTGCCATAGACGGCGCAACCAAAACACCTCGTGTTCCCAAACCATTTAATACATACATACTTTTGTGATTGGGGTGCTGCCCGACTAACGGACGTCTATCGACCACGGTGGGACGAATGCCTGCACGCTGATCGACGACTTCAAATTCACAATCAATGAGACGTTCTAGTTTTTCTAAGAGCTCGGTTTTTGCTCCCTCGGTTGGGTCATTTGTTTTATCAGTCCATTCGTAAGTAGAGCCGACAAGATAGCGGTCTTTCTCCATAGGAATCACGAATATGCTGGATTTCAAAATGGACTCCAATTTGAGCGTTGGTGCATGAATGGTAATAAGTTCGCCTTTGGTTCCTTCTAACGGCAAATACTTAAAATAAGGATTTTTGTGAATTCCAAAACCTTCGGTGAATACAATACGCTGCGCTTTAATAGATTGATACTCCACTCCTTCTGGATTTTCGCTTAAATCATTGTATTCAAATGTATCCTCTTTAAATTGGTTTAAGTGGATCAGATAATTGCGATAGGCTTCTATAAGGCTCTGGGTGTCTATACGTCCGGTATGGTTTACTGCGCCAAAACCAAAAGGGGCTTTGATTGACGGGTTTTTATTGTCTACCAACTTAGGATTTAAGAAATCCGTAAGCAGGGGTTTGTCACAAGCTAAAAACCAATTGTTTTGTTCTTTCACAGAATTAAATACCCGATGAATCGGAAGCACATAGTCGAGTTTAAGACCTAAAAGCTGCTCTAAGGCGGCATATTTAGGAATTGCTGACTCCAAGTGAATGGCGGCATTCCAAGTGGCAGTAAAACGTTTTAAAACAACGGGGTTGTACAATCCGCTTGCGACCACAGAGGCTTGTTGGGAACGGTTACTGATTACTACAAATGATTTATTATGAAGCCGTAATTGTTCAGCAAACATAATGCTTGCCAAGCCCGACCCTACAATGATGTAATCATATTTCATTTGGCAAAGGTATTAAAATACAAAACGCTTATCGAATTGATAAGCGTTTTGTAATGGTGGTAAGAATGTGGATTAATAACTCCACATATCTTGTTCCTTATTTCTGATTTTTTCTTTGATTCGATCGGACTCTAAAAGTTGCATCAATGCATTTTTACTGATGTAATCTCTAATGTCTCTATCCTGGTACACATTTGATTCTTTGTATATCGTCCCAGAAAAGCGTCTTGAGTTAATTAAACGATCAAAAGAAAAAGGTTTAGACATATTCTTTTGGTTGAAGGCATAAGCCTTGCTAAGAACCTCTCTTGATTCTGGGTAGAAAACCCAAAACATTGGTGTGTATTCTTTGTCAGAATCTACTGCTGGTTCGTTACTAGCCATCTCTGCAAAACTATCTGTCTCAGAATCCTCTTCTACAACTTCTTCTTCAGCAACTTCTTCTTCTGGTTCGTCATCAAAGAAAGCTCCAAAACCACCATCATCAGCAGAGTCGTCTGCACTCCCTGAGTCATCATTGGTTTGTTCAAATTTATCTTCAGCACTCAATGCAACAGGCCCAATGGCGATGGGTCTGAATTTAAGCTCTGTAGAAATTCTATCAAAATACCAAACACCTTTAATGATGTACTTTCTTACATCACTAAACTCAAATTCAGCAGAATTAAAATCTGTATCAGGCATCAAAGAAGCCGCAACAGCATTCCATTTTCTTTGAAACTTAACTACTTTTTCATTGTCTTCCAATTCTAAGAATTCCGCAGATGATGGGTCGTAATTTACCCATTCTTCTTCGGGGAATTCATAACCAAGAGTTTCTAAATGCGCGCGCCATGAACCTGCAATATCGAAGTGTTCTTTACCTTCAGTAATACCGTCGGCATCAATACCTGGTTTTAAAACTTTATAAACTTGAATGTTTTCAAATTCTTCTTCTGATATCTCTTCTGTAAAAGTATCATTAAAATAAGCTGGGAACTCAAAAGACCTTATACCATCAATCAGGTATGAAATTAACGGCCTTCTATCTGGAGTCACTGTGCTTACATCAATCGGATATAGAAACGGAAAGTTGACACGTTCATTTAAGTCGATCACTTCCCAGGTTGTAAAAGAAAACACAATATCTTCATCGCTCACTTTTGCGTAGTCCAAGGGCTGGGATTCCGTATCTTCTTCTAATCTAGAAACCGTTTCAAGACTGTAAGATGATTTCGTATTTAAAAGGTTTGCTTGAGAAAACCCGATAGATAGGTTCAAAAGTAATAGTAATAAAAAAACAGATTTTCTCATGTTTAATTTAATTTATGGTTATTGAGGGTCCCGATTGTTTTTGACCGGCAGTAATCCCTGCGTAATTAATTTTCTTAAAACTAACATCGAAGCCTTTTGGTGCTTTTTTCAAAGCTGCTTTTGCTTTTGCACTTAAAGCGTTTCCTGTACACTCAAAAGATTTTGGCCCGATTTTAACGGTGAATGATCTCACTCTAACTGTAGACTCTAAACCATAAGCTGGATCGTAAATGGCACTCATAGATCCACTTACCATAGAGCTTCTTGACATTGCCCCACCTTCTTTACCATTGAATAAAATACTTGGTACTGGAGCTCTTCTTATCTGAAATTTTTCAGATGAGCTAAATGTAGTGTCATCCGGAAGTTTAGCAGAAATGTTTAATACAAGTTCTTGTCCTTTTTGAGGTTTGATTGTGTATAATCCGTCCCCTTTGTTAGTGACTCCTGGACCCGTTGCTGTAACAAGATTTGCTGCAACGCCTGGTACCGATACTTTTACCAAGTTATCAAAGTTTCTGAACAATGTATTTCTTCCCATGACCTGTACTGAAGCAGTGTTCGGTTTTGAAATAACTTCGTAATTAGAAATCACAGGAATGGTAATTGGTTCGTCATCGCCTTCAATAAAAGTAATAGTTCCTGTAATGTTTCTTGTACCTACAGATCCTACAGGAAAGTCAAGTACAATTTCACCTTCGGAATTTAAAGACTCTATTGGGTTAATTTCTGAATTATTGATTATGATTTCTTTTGGTTGAAGGTTTTCAGATTTTTTACCTAAGACTATTTTACCAGAAAATTTAGATCCTGGAAAATAAGCGGCTTTGTCTGAAACAACATAGGCATCAAAATTGGCAAGTGTTGCATTAATTTTATATTGACCACCAATCATTGCAGATAATAGTTCTGCTTGAAAACCAAGAACATTGGCTTTCATCACTGTAAGCCTCGTATTAGTAGTTACTTCCGGATATCCAAAGTAGTTATATTCAATCCATGTTGTTTTGGCTCCTGATCTATTAATTACTTCCGACTCTGTATCAAATATTTCTGTTACTTCATGGATTAGGTTGACGTAATTCTCGTCACTTTTACCAACATTAAGCGAATCTACAATTGCAATAAATTCAGTTTTAAATCCTTTAATTCTATCTAAAAACTCTTGACCTTCTGGTTTTAAAACGCCTTGACTTCCTATAAAAAACTTGTTATTGAAGTAGTCTGGCTTGTCCATCACTTCGTAATCATTAATTGGATTTTTTAATCCTTTAACTTTTTTTTGAGGCGGTGTTTGTTGAATATCAGTAAGGTAGGTAAGGAAATTGGTTGTAATTTCATGCACCTGATCTTTCGCTAACTTTTTTTCTTTCCAAATTTTACCTTCTTGTTCAAAATTACTATCTATAGATGTTTCAAATGTAATAATACGTTCTTGTAAAGAGATGTTATTTTCTGTTACTTGCTCTGAAATCATTCCAAAAGCACTTAATACTTCTTTAGACATATTTAATGCTAGCATTGATATAAATACTAAGTACATCAAATTAATCATTTTTTGCCTTGGACTTTCTTTTGCTCCTCCCATTGTTAATTAGTTTTTTAAATTGTTAAATAAATTTTAGTTGTTAAAAAAGCTAATTAATTTTTGTTCATTGCAGATAACATTCCACCATAAACTCCATTTAAAGAAGATAAGTTAGATGCTAAAGATTGCATTTGTTCTTTGAGTTTCGTTGCGTTCTCAATAGACTCTTGGTTGATATCAGCCTGACGACCTGCACTTTCTAGTTGTGCTTTGTAAAGGCTGTTAATAGATTCCATTTGAGCGGCTGCTTTTGCCATTTCTTCACTGTATTTCTGAGAAGCTCCCATAGACCCGCCCATACCTGAAGCGGTAGAATTTAGGTTTCTGATACTGTCTCCTAAGCTTGTGACTAAGGCACCATCAATTTTGGCTTCTTTTAATAAGCTGTCTAATTTCTTAGTAAGCACACCTTCTGGAGTTTCTTCTTTTGCTCCTTTAGCTTTCGCTTTTCCACCCGCTAATTCTGGGTAGGCTTTTGTCCAATCTAGTTCTTCATCTGGAGCATCAAATGCAGAAAGTGCAAAGATTGCAGCTTCCGTTACAAGACCAATAGTTAGTAACATACTTCCTGTTAGAGGTCCTAAATCTTTGTGAATAATTTTCATTAATGCACCAATAATTACTACTGCTGCTCCTAGGCCATAAGCCATATTCATTACTCTTTTGTTTATTTTAAATGCCATAATTGATATATTTAATTGGTTATTTTTATGTTAAGTTAATTTGTTGCTTGATTTGCTGTTACGTCGGTGCCCATATAATCCTGAACGGTTCTAAAACCTATGTAACTTCGTTGAATTGTATCTACTTCGTAATCTCTTGAGCTTACTTGTAAGTAATAAGCGACATCTTTCCAAGAGCCTCCACGCACGACTTTACGGTTGTAACTATCGTCGTTTACGTTTGGATTGATCGTAGATGAAAATTCGTAAGATGATGAATGGTAAGATGACATCGTCCATTCGGCGACATTACCAGCCATGTTGTATAAGTTATAATCATTTGGCTCATACGAATCCGCCTCTACAGTATATAATGCTTGATCGGCAGCATAATTACCTCTTAAAGGTTTGAAATTTGCCATAAAACAACCACGGTCATTTTTAGCATAAGGCCCTCCCCATGGGAACGTACCTCCTTGAAGACCACCACGCGCAGCATATTCCCACTCAGCCTCTGATGGCAATCGGAATGAATTTACGAATTGTTGTCCTTTATCTTTTTTGTAAGTATTTTTCTTTAAAGTACGCCATTGACAAAATGCTTTGGCTTGTTCCCAGCTAATGCCAACTACAGGATACTCCCCGTAAGCTTGGTGCCAAAAATAGTCGTTGTGCATTGGTTCATTATAAGAATACTCAAAATCTCTAATCCAAACAGTCGTGTCTGGATAAATTTTGACTGCTTCTTTTCTAATAACGTCTGAACGGGAGAGACTTCTGTCATTTGCTGCTCTTTGAATGTCCATATAAGAATACTCAAATTCAAATTGACTTACATCCCAAGTACGTTGTCCATTGTACGATTCTTCTAAAGGTAGATACATATTATCCATAACTTCAGAATATAATTCATCAGGATAGTCTTCGGTTTCAAAAATAAGATCTACATCATTGTTGATTTTACGTTGTTCATCTCCGTAGGTGTCGAGCATGTATTTTTCGTAAGGAGTCATGTCCTCTTCTTCTGAAGACAGGTAAGCGAATTGACCAATACCTTCATCGTCTTCTGAAGTTAAACCTTCTAGGTCTGCCAGTTCAGCAAGTTTGGATCTTAGAATTGAATCTCGTACCCAAAATACAAATTGTCGATACTCACTGTTGGTGATTTCCGTTTCGTCCATATAAAAGGAGCGTACAGAGACTGTTTTGGTAGGGGCGTCTTGAATTCCAGCGAGGTCATCATCCGATTTTCCCATTACAAAAGCACCTCCAGGTATCAAACTCATTCCGTAAGGCTTCTCTGGATGCCATTTTTTTCCCTTTACACCAACCAATTCTCCTTTGTCTTTTGAGCCACAACTGGTGATAAAAGCTAAAACTAATGTTATTAATACAATTTTTTTCATAAGTATCTAATTCAAGGAATAAACTCCTAAAAACTTCAGGCTGTAAACTTATCCATATATTTCTTAAAAAACAACTTTTTTTTTGTTGAATCCTAATTCAAAATACATAAACAGTTTTATGCGTTTAAAATCTAATTTTTTTTGTAAGCTTTATACCAACGCTCAGGTATTAACCCCTTCGTTGCACTGATATAATCTTCATGTGTACAGGCTAATAACGGATGTTGTTTTAATTTAGTATTTGAATACTCTAAAAAAGGTATTTCAATCCACCATCTTCCCGTTTTTTTGCTCTTAAAAAACACTAATTCTTCCGACTCCACCAGAACCGTGAATTTTAAGTAACTGTTTGAATCCCTGAAATCATCATCTTTAATCCTGCAGTTCACTCCTTCTATAAAGTACCACATGACCTGAGCAACAAGCATCGCCGTTGCTTCATCATTTTGTGAAGGTTTGTATTCATAAATTCCAAAAGAAGTGACTTTATTACTAATTCCAGCATATCTTGAAATGGCACAAATTTCGCGACCATTAAAGCCATTTGGTGAATGTTTTTGTTTAAGACTTACTTCAGAAGACTGAACAGAGTTAATATCCAAGGTTACAATGTCAGCATCTCTAAGCACCGGTTCTACCACGCTAATTGAGTGCGTAATTGCCCCCAATCGGTAGGATTCGAAGTAAAGTTTCTCCATTAAATCAATCTCTTCTTGAGAATTAAAATACGTTTGAAACCCTAATGCTGTATAGTTAAACAGATTGTACGGCTGTTCTAAAATGATTTTTCCTAGATAGCTACCGTTGTTAATCGGCTTGCTAGAATCTCCTAAATCAAAGCTTTTATCAACATTAACAATATTAATCATTGAGCTAATTTTATCATACGCTCGGTAATTAGCATACGTTAAGTCTTGACTTCCGCCTATGATAATTGGAATGATCTTCGCTTTGATCAAACTAGACACGACCTGAATCAGTGCGGAATAGGAGTCTTCAACGGTTTCACCTCTTTGAATATCGCCCAAATCGGCAATGTCATACGACCAGTTTCCTGGGAATAGTTTGTAGAATGCTTTTCTTATTTCGGTAAACTGAAATTCTTCACCTATATAATCAACGGAATTTCTGGATTCCAAAACACCTACAATAGCCATTTTGACCCCTTCTAAACTGGGCTCAAGCATTGTACTGTGAATCTTTAGTTTTTTTCCTATGGTTTGGTCATGCAGTAACTCTAATTCGTCTACAAGCCGATCTTGAACAGGAGAAAGAAAACTATAATCCATTATTTTTTCTTTTTAGCACGTGTTTTTTTCTTGGGAGCATTTTTAGCAATAATCCCTTTTACTTCTTCTAAAGTTAGTTTTGTAGCATCTACTGTTTTTGGAAGTTCAATCTTGGTTTTACCCTGAATGATGTTGTGTCGTCCCCATCGTGCTTTTTCTACACGAATGCCATCTTCTTCCCAGTCATGAATTAGTTTGTCAATTTCTTTTTGGATTTTATCCTTAATTAAAGTCTCAATATCATCATTGGAAAGATCGTCCCAATCGTATTTTTTATTGACATTAATAAACATATTATTCCATTTGATAAACGGTCCAAATCGCCCTTTACCTTTTTGAACTGGCAAGCCATCATACTCATAAATTGGAGCATCCGCAGCTTCTTTTTCTTTGATTAATTCGATCGCTTCTTCCATTTCAATACGCATTGGATCTGCGCCTTTAGGAAGGGATATGAATTTATCACCAAATTTCACATAAGGCCCAAAACGTCCGTTATTCACAATAAGGTCTTCTCCTTTATAAGTACCTAAATCTTTTGGAAGTTTAAATAATTCCAAGGCTTCATCAAACGTAATGGCTGCTAATTGAAAATTAGGAGGTACACTTGCAAAGACTTGTTTTTCTTCTTCATCCGCTTTTCCTATCTGAACTATCGGTCCAAATTTTCCCAAACGAACGCTTAATTGGCGTCCCGATTTTGGATCGACTCCTAAAATTCGCTCACCAGATTCACGCTCTGCATTTTGACTGACGTCTTCAACTTTCGGATGGAACTCTTTATAAAATGACTTCATCATTTTTGTCCAATCTTCTTTTCCACTGGCAATTAAATCAAAATCGGCTTCAACCTTAGCTGTAAAATTGTAATCTAAAATGGCTTCAAAATGATTTACCAAAAAATCAGTGACAATCATCCCGATATCTGTAGGAACTAATTTCCCTTTATCAGAACCAAACTTTTCAGTCAATTTTTTTCCTGTCAATTCTCCTTCAGACAAGGTCCATAATGAATAGCTGCGTTCCGCTCCATCAACAGCACCTTTCTCAACATATTTTCTGTTCTGAATTGTTGAAATTGTAGGCGCATAAGTGGAAGGTCTTCCGATGCCTAATTCTTCTAATTTTTTTACTAAAGAGGCTTCTGTGTATCTGTATGGTGGTCTCGAAAAACGTTCGGTCGCCGTGATATAATTATTCCCTAAGGCCTCGTTCAGCGTCATGGCTGGCAACATGCCTTCTTGTTCTAAATTCTCCTCATCAGTTCCCTCAAGGTATACTTTTAAAAATCCATCAAATTTAATAACCTCACCGTTAGCCGTAAATGTTTCGTTGTGGTTGGGTGTATTTATTTTGACGTTGGTACGTTCCAATTGTGCATCACTCATTTGAGAGGCAATTGCGCGTTTCCAAATAAGATCGTATAGTCGTGCTTGATCTCTTTCTATATTCACCGAATGGGTTGAAAAATTGGTAGGACGAATCGCCTCATGCGCTTCTTGAGCTCCTTTTGATTTTCCTTTAAAATTTCGTGGCTTGCTATACGTATCTCCGTAAGATGACGAAATTTCTTGAGCCGCTGTATTTCGTGCTTCTTGTGAAAGATTTACACTATCGGTTCTCATGTATGTAATTAAACCCGCTTCATAAAGACGCTGGGCCATATTCATTGTTTTGCTTACTGAAAAATATAATTTTCGAGCCGCCTCTTGTTGTAATGTAGAAGTTGTAAATGGGGGGGCTGGTGATTTCTTTGCGGGCTTTTTCTCAAGACTTGAAACTGAAAAAGATGCATTACTGTTTTTGTCTAAAAACGCTTTTGCATCGGCTTCGCTGTTAAATGCTTTTGGGAGTTTTGCTTTAAACACCTGTCCTTTTGCAGTTGTGAATTCAGCATCAATTCTAAAAGTCGCTTCCGTTTGAAATTTTTGTATTTCGCGTTCACGCTCTACAATCAATCGAACAGAAACCGATTGTACACGTCCTGCCGAAAGGCCTCCTTTTACTTTACGCCACAAAACTGGAGATAATTCATACCCTACAATTCGATCCAAAACACGTCGTGCTTGCTGAGCATCGACTAAATTATAATCAATTCCACGGGGATTTTTTACTGCATTTTCAATCGCAGTTTTTGTGATCTCATGAAAAACAATACGTTTGGTTTTGGCTTTGTCTAATTTTAAGGTTTCCGCTAAATGCCAGGCAATCGCTTCTCCTTCTCTATCTTCATCACTTGCCAACCAAACTATTTCTGCCTTTTTAGCGGCCGCTTTTAGTTTGCTAACAACTGCTTTTTTGTCGCTTGAAACTTCATATTTGGGTTTGAAGTCACCATCAACATCTACTCCCAATTCTTTGGAAGGTAGATCCGCAATGTGCCCAAAACTAGATTCGACTTTAAAGTCTTTACCTAGAAATTTTTCTATAGTTTTTGCCTTAGCAGGGGACTCAACAATCACTAAATTCTTAGCCATATCTTATTTTTAGAGAGGTACAAATGTAGAGGATTTTTTTTATTTCTTTCTTTTATTTTTTTGACAAAGCAAAAAAAGACTGCAAATTGCAGTCGTTTTTGTTAGTTATTTGGTTGGATTTAAAAACTTATGAATCAATTGATTGAGCAACTGATTCGGGGGTGTCAAATCCTATTATTTTTTTATAAATAATATATTGAGGGAGGTATAAAAAACAGCTTATAAACAAGGCTCCTAAGCCACAAGTGACAAAAGAAACTGCATAGAATAAAATGATATTTAACATGAGGATTAAAAAAGTAATGCCCCATTTTTTGTTTCCAAGTGCAAAGGCGACCTTAATAATTTCAGAGGTTGATAAATGAGAATTGTACACAAACACGGGAAGCATAAACATCAGAGGTATTATGGCGTAAATCAAAGGAAAGAAGCAAAGCAAGGCTGCTAAAATGGCGATCCCTGTGTAGGCCAATAACAAGACGATCGCTTTCCCTAACACTGGACTCTTAAAAAAATAGAAGAAATCAGTCACAACAAAAGGATTTCCATGGTCCATTTCTTTTATAATTCTATAAAACCCTAAGTATAATAGAGAGGATACGATACTCACTAAAAGTATCAACAAATAAATCCATATCAAAGAAGTACCATATTCTTCTATAAGAGCCCTGCTCAACTCCGTGGAGCCCATTGTTTGGTTTATACCACCATCAAGTGCAAGTGTGAAATACGGTAAATAGAGACTGATTATAAAGGGGAGCATAATGAGGATGGAAAACAATTGTAGCAACAAGCCTTGAACCCATACTTTTTTAAACAAGCCTAGCGACTCATTGAATAAATCTCCAAAATCTATAGATTCCGAGCTTTGAATTTTGTTTAATATCGTTTGAACTGCATACATACTATAAAATTTTGAAATCTAGTGAACCCCAAATAAAGAGGATTGTTTTGTGAAATCAAAATAAAAAATGAAAATCATGACACTTTGTCATAAAAAACAAAATTATTGTATCTTTGCATGCTTATTGTCCTTCAATGGATATTGAAACTATTATGGAGAAAACAATTGATGAAACGGCTCAGGGCTCAAAATTAGCCATTGAACCTAAGCTAGAAAATACCAAAAAGCTGTTCATAGAGAGTTCATATACAAGTTAAACACCATCAGTTCAAGTAGTTAGGTATTGATTAAAAATTAATCCCCCCATCTTCCCCCCAATTGTTAATAATTTACTATCTTTGTTTATACAGAGGTAGCCTAATGAACACAAAAGAAATAAAAGAACTTTATGGATGGAATGAAACTTTAGAAAAGTATTCTATTTCAACAACTCCACAATTAAAAAAAGAATTTCCAGGCTCTTTCAGAGTAAAAAAACATAAAGGAAAATATTTCTGGTATTACAGATTATCAAATGATGTTAAAGGAAGAGATAAATACCTCTGTTCTGTTGAACCAAATGATTTAGAACCAAACCAAACCTCTTTTGAATATGCAGTGGGAATATTGATGGAAAAACTTCGTTCTAAATTCGTGATGGGAATAAGAAATAAATCATACCTACACACTTACATAATCCCATTCAAAGAGTTTATTGATGAAGACAAATATCTAACTTCATCTGTTAAATCAGGTAGAAGAAATACTATTGATAGATTTGGAAGTTGGAGTAAAAATGAAGGAGTAAGATTGAACATTGTTCCTACCAATGAAATGAAAAATGTATTTCTCAAATTCATTAAGTTTTTAGAAAATAAGGGATTACAGAAATCATCTATAAAGGCACAATTACAAATATTAAGATATTTTCTGAATTGGTTATGTGAGGATAAACTTTTGGATGGTGCTGAATTATTTCCATCTCATCCGATTTCGTTAAATCTTCAAAACGAATTATTGAAAAAACATATTAAAACGATTCCAAGAGAAACAAAATCCTTTAAGAATTCATATTACACAGAAGGATATGAAATGTGTAGTAAGAAGATTCAAACAATATGGCAAGGATATTGTGAGAACCTTGGTAGGTTGGATAGAATACGAGATAAAAATGGTAAAATCAATCAACCTCCACATATGATAGGAAGAGATATAGTTTATTTCATATCCTACCTACAAATCAGAATGGGTTTCAGATTATCAGAAGTTTTTTATTCTTACAGAAACAGAGATGTGTATAATGATTTTCACATTCCAAACTATCCAAATGAAATGGCTAGTTATTGGGAAAAATCTGAAGATGGTTGGATAATTCATATTAAGAAATCTAAAAATAAAGATAGGAGTGTTCCATTCATTGATACGATAAGAAGTTGGGTAATACCTCCATCGGAAGAAATATTAAAAGTTTCAAAATGTGTATTAGACAAAAAAGGAAATCCACTTTATTGGGATACTCCATTTATTGATGTGTGTATGGAATTATTTCCTAATTCATATTATTTATTTCCATCTCCAAATCAGAAGAATCACTCAAACTCCAAACGAAGTAAAACTTATTATATGAATGAGTTTAAGGTTGAAATGGTTTTGAAGAATGGTTGGGATAAACTTGGAATAAACTCATCACATGATTTAAGGAGATTCTTTATTTCTCATTCTATTACAAATGATAAATTATCACCATTTAAGATTTCACAAATTACTGGCCATAATATTAATACAATGGAGAAATTTTATATTAGAGATAATATGAAAGAAAAGTTCAATCATTTCAAAACAATCACTCAATCTGATTTATTGAATATGAAACCATCAAGGAAGAAGGATTAATTAATCACTCATCAAATCAGCGAACTCCATTGAACTAACAACTGGTTGTTGTTTTAATCCCTCCACATACTCTCTTCCTTTTATTCCATCATAGATTTCATTAGAGATATATTTTCTGATTTTAGTGATTGTATTCTTATTGATTTTACCATCCAATAATCTTATCACTTCACTTCCTTTCATACCCATCTTTAAGTAATCAACAGCCTTTGAATGTTTCATTAGAAATCGTTGGGGAGTTTCCTTTCCTCTTTTGATTCTATTATCATATCTACCCCTATCCTTCGCTATCTGGATTCCTTCTTTCTGGCGTTCTGCTCGGATTTCATTCTCAACCTCACCAAACGCACCCATTATTGTAATCATCAGTTTAACCATATATGAAGTGTTTCCATCTTCACCCAAAGTATTCAATCCTTCTTTTTTGAAATAAACATTCACACCCCTCTCACTACAATACTCAATAAATTCTAATAATGATTTAACATTCCTTGCACATCTATCAATTGAGTGAATGTGGATATAGTTAATTAAATTCTCATCTATGAGGATTTTAATTTGTTTTCCAGATGGCCGTTCAAATATTGGAATCGTTCCAGATATTTTATCCTCTTTGAAGAATTGAAAGTTAGATTTGATTGATTCTCCTTCATCAATCATCTGCCTATCGGTTTTCTGGTTAATCGTAGAACAACGTAAATAAAGTAAAGATTTTTGTTTCATAATTCCTAATTTTAATAACACCCCCATTAGAACATCTAATATAGGAAAAAATACCCAAATAACCTAATATATACCCTGTTATTCCTAATTTTATCATCCTAATCTCATCTATACATTTTTTATAGGAAAATTTGGTGAGAACCAGTTCTCATGAAATTATTATTTACCTCTGATTTCATTAGGTTTTTACAGGTAAAATTCGTATATTATATATTGTAAGGAACAACCTATTTCTACCAACCCATAGGTTGTTTGTAGGTAAAGAACTTTTTTTCTCTATCACCCCTATCTCACCCTCGTTGATTGAGATGCTCATTTTCCTCACATGGATTTTTATACACTAATCCACCTACCCCAAAAAATACCAGAAAAAAAAATTATTCCACCAGAAAAAAAACATACTAACTAATATTTGGTGTGAAGGCTTGTATTTTTATATTTTAGCAATTAAATAATGAAGAAGGAACAATCCAACATAAAGAAAAAATTAGAAGAGAAAATCAAATTAAGGCTGATTATCAAATATCCTCATATACACAAATTATATTTGGATGGTGAGATTACTTTGAAACAAGCGTATGATGGTTCTCAATCTGAAATGTTAGGTGTAGAAACTTTTAAGAGCAAGGGAACGAAAAAATTCATAACCCATTCAACCAAAATCAAGGATTCAAAATCAGAATCACCCTATCCATACCCAAAACACCCACTTATTGAAAGTTCAGTATTCAATTGTGAATACGAAGAGTTGTTAAAGATGAATTTTAAGAGGTTTAAGAGCTTTTCTCTTGATTTAAGGAAAGAACTATTACAGATATGGAATGAGGAGGGTATACCCCCTACCATTGGAAAAAATAGAAATGAAATTATTCAAGATTTTAAGAAATTAAAAGAACAAAAAACCTCATTCCTGTATTTAGATGGTGATAGTGCTTATGAGTATGTGCTTCATAACAATTATCGTTTTGGTTCAAGTTGTAATCAATTTACATCTGCACTTCAGAAAACTAAAATTGATGGGAAATCTTTATATGATATTCTTTCCAATAAAGAATATGAGTTGAAGTGGATGAGAATACTAACCAGAAATCTGAAACAGGATTATTCCTATGAATTTTCTAAAAGAATTTTGAATGAAAATGAACTTCAAAAATGGAAGGATGAAGGCTGGAGTTTTTTACCACAAAAGAAATCCCCAAT
>Ga0209199_1003132_pt1 | contig 16727 bp, 10 predicted proteins | sample COGITO_mtgs_1105_7_FD_184805 | JGI IMG/M metagenome (GOLD analysis project Ga0209199, IMG submission 184805) | Pelagic marine microbial communities from North Sea - COGITO_mtgs_110523 (SPAdes) (version 2) | ecosystem: Environmental > Aquatic > Marine > Epipelagic ...
CTACTTTGTATCAGAAGAGCGCAAGGGCCCCTTGTTACGTTACCTGATCAAACACCATGATTTACAACAGGTGCTCGTGTTCGCTTCTTCCACGCACAAGGTGGATGGCATCGTCGACAAGCTACTAAAAAATAAAATCGATGCGGCCGCCGTTCATGCCAAGAAGAGTCAGCAGTTCAGACGGGATATGCTCAAGGAGTTTAAGTCAGGTGAGCTGAGGGTTCTCGTTGCAACCGACCTTTTGTCGCGAGGAATTGATATTGAGCATCTGCCTTGCGTGATCAATTACGAGCTGCCGCGATCACCGAAAGACTACATTCACCGCATTGGCAGAACCGGCAGGGCAGATTCAGCTGGCGAGGCCATTTCTCTGATCACGCCCGATGAAAGACAGCATTTCCGAGTGATTCAAAAGAAGATGGGGAAACGGGTGTCGATGGTAGACAGCGAGGATATCAACCTGCACGGCTACTGAGAAAAAGGGACGTAGCATTTTCTTATTTCTTAATCAGCTATTGGCTAGCCTGCTCACTACGAACCGCCTTGATACGCATCTAGTGATGTAGCGCAGAAATTTAATGTCGCTAAGCCGAAATGTGAATGATGTGAGGTTCAGGCAAGCTGCTTTGGCGCTGCCGGACACAACAAAAAATTATTGCGATAGCGCCAACATCTATGGGAGAATCTTGCCATGGGAAAATTGCAAATCATGGGCTTAGCCATTCTGGCAGGCGTTCCATTTTTCTGTGGTGCGGCTTATTGGATGTATACCCAAGGCAATACGATGCCGGCATATGCTTTGGCGGTTGCGGCCTTTTTTGACTTGGTGATCGGGCTTGTTTTCTTCGCCAAGGGTAAGCCTTCTGAATAAGGCCGCGCCAAGTGACCGCGGCATTCTTTTTTATCGCACTCTCTTTTATCGATAAGTGAACCAAGCCGTTGCCACGGTGTCTTTGTCCGAGCTGACCCGAACCCAGTGAGCGGCAAAGCCTGTGGGGAATTGGTGGTTGAATGGTTCTCCCGCCTTGAGCTTGAAGCTTCGGTAGGGATGGAAGCCGGTCCAGTGGTCGATGTCGACTTCCACGGTGATCGTGCAGTCCTGCTCAGCGGTGAGCTCGAGGGTTTTCTGATCATAGCCAGTCATCAGGTAGGGGTCGGACGGCACGCCGGCTTTGACGGGGGTGTTCTTCCACGGGCCGCCGACGCCGGTGGGCTTTCCAAATTTCCAGAGGTCATCAATACCGCCGAACCAGAGCGAGGTCTTGCCGTCCTCTGACTTGTAAACATGGGTGGATTCCTTTGCATCGGGTTTCAGGCCTGCGAGCACTAACAATCCGTTCCAGGTGGTGAAGTCACTGATCTGGCGGTTGTGGGTGCTGACCGGGCGCATCTTGGTGTAGAGTGCGGGAGCTCCGACAATCCAGAAGGGGACCTCGTAAAAAGTGCCGTGGATGTTGGCCATCATGCGCTCAGACTCGACCTCGCGGTGCATGCGCGGGTGACCGAAGCTCAACGGCTTATCAAATGCCGCAGAACCCTTGGGCAAACGCAATCGTGTACGATTCCCCGGCTTTCCAACAATCGCCCGGCTTTCCTTACTGACGAGAATGACGGAGGCCTCATCTACGGAAAACTCCGGATGGACGGTGAGTTTTTTCTCCAGCTCCGCGTCGGGCTTGGTGGGCTCGAACTCAAAACCAAACTGGGTGAAGTCATAAGCTTGCTCACCATTGAGCACGCGCAGGTGGCGATTCCGTTTGGCGGGGTAGAGAAGGGCGCTGTTGATGGCCGTGTCCCCGACTTCGGCCTCTACTTTGGCGATGGCCTTGAATAGCTCGGCCCCCTCGGAAGCATCCCGGTAGGTGTCATCACTGAAGTGGAAGGAAACCGTCGCCTTGCAGTCCTGATCGGTCTGCACGCGGACCCACTGGGCTTTGAGATCCTCGGGGAAGATGTGATGTGCGTATCCGTTAACCTGGATGCTTTGGTAGTCTTCAAACTTGCCATTGCCTTCCCGGTCAATCTGCAGCTTGAAGGTAACAGGTTTGTCCGCTGCAAGGTGCACAACACGTCGTGGGAAACCATGAATCAGAAACGGGTTGGACGGAACGCCTGCCGCCACTTGATCATTCATGTAAATCGAGCCGGCGGCATTGCGCGGGCCCCATTTTTTCAAGTCTTCGATCTGACCAAACCAGAGGTTGGACTGTGGTTGGCCGACCATCGGATTGCCCTGGATGCTTGCCTCATCCGTGGCGAGCACGAGCTGGCCGTTCCATTGGCAGAAATCAGGGATGTAGCGGATGTGGCTGGAGATTGGTTCAATGCCCGCGCACTGGCTGGCGGTGAAATTTTTGGGGAACTTGAAGAACATGCCGTGCATGTCCATGAGCATGTCCTTTTCTCCAATGTCACGAATACGTGGCCACTCGGTGAACCAGCCGTGCTTGGCATCGTTGTTGAGGCAGCCCTTGGGAAGTAGGAAGGTGGTGAATTTTCCGCTCTCCATGATCTGCAGGCGCAGCGAGCGTTTGTCCCAGCCAATGGCCCAAACGGGGTCATCCTTGCCAGCGGCAGTAGGGGCGACACCCTCGGGGCCAGTGACCTCGGTGTATTGGCGTCGCTCGATAATTTCCCAGGTCTTGCCATCGAAGGTGGCGAGGCAGCCCCGGTCCTCAGGCCCTTTGCTCTGGAACTCTTGGGAAACCTGCCAGTGCTTGGAGCGGTCAAGATGACCACTGGTCTCACCATTGTTGCTGACCACCACCTTACCTTGCGAGGTGAAACCACCCTTGCCGTGATAGCCCGGGATGGGGTCTTCGAAGAGTTTCTTAAACTCAAGAGTATGCACGTTGACCTCGTAGAACATGTTCTCCATGTCGTAGAGGTAGATGTAGTTTTCCGGGTCAGTCAGGTGGCGCATGATCGCGGTGACCCGGGCGGGCATTTTCCTGGGGTCGATGGTGCGTATCTTGCCTGCCTGATCGATGGCGTGGTGGGCGATAAAGAGCTGACCGGATTCCTGGTGAATCATTCGTGCCGCGGGAGTGCCGCCGACACTTTCGGCATGGATCGTCATATTCATGTCCTTGTCGATCGAGTAGAGCTTGTGATCAGAGCCTTTGGGCATGTGCGGGGCATAGGTCACCATCCACAGCTTGCCGGCCCATGGAATCACTGCCCCGATGCCGCACTCCTCGTGTCCGGCCTTGAAGAACTTGCCATCCTTGCGGCTCTGGGAATAGGTGCTGAGGTGAGGATAGACACCGCTGATTTTGCGGCTGCCTTGTGTGGCGACCATCTGCTCCTCGCTGTTGACAGTGCCGAATTTTACAGTAGCGGAGCCGCGCTCAGGCCCGGCCTGTATCGAGGTGATAGTGATGAGAGCGCAAGCAAGTGCACAACACCAACGGGTAGCTGCGTTGAATGGTTTGATCATGGATTTAATGGGGAGACGGGATTGGCGGTCCAGATTTGCCTCATTAGAGAATACGGAGGAAAGAGTCTGGGCTTACATGAATAGCGCGCCAAATAACTGAACTTTTGCGACAGTCGGTCCAATGAGGATGGGGGAAATGAAAAATCCCGGGTAGGTATTTCGTAAGATATTGCATGGGCACGGGAGTAAAGTTGTAGTAGTTCGCCCTCTCCACCCCCATAAAAGGTTTTCCATGCATCGCAGCATGCAAGCGACCTGCAACTGCCCTTAACAAACCATTCTCCATGACCCGATTTCTGGCATGCGTTTCACTTCTCTTCTGCTCTGTGCTACTTGCAGAGGGCGCAGAGGGTGCAGAGGGTGCAGAGCAAAAGGTGCATTTCTCTGATCAGATCCAGCCAATTTTTGTCAAAAATTGCACCGCTTGTCATGGTGGAGTCAAGGCTGCCGGGAACATCTCACTGATCTACCGTGAGAGGGTAGTGGCCAAGGGGAAGTCAAAAAAAACATGCGTCGTTCCCGGTTCCCCGGAGACGTCCGAACTTGTGCGCCGGATCAAGCTCCCCCAGGACGATGATGATGTCATGCCGAAAGCTGATCATGGACACAAACTCAGCGATGAGGAAATCAAACTCATCGAACAATGGATCAGGGAAGGCGCGGAATGGACTGGGCATTGGTCGTTTTCTCCGCTTCGGCCTGAAGAAAATGGGATCGATGACTTCGTCCGGAAAAAACTCAAGGACCAGGGGTTGACCCCCTCTGCGGAAGCCTCCAAAGAAGAGATCCTGCGCAGAGTGTCCCTCGATCTCACCGGTCTGCCACCAACGTTACAGGAACTTGAGTCCTTCAAAGCAGACACCACCCCAAACGCCTACGAAAAAGTAGTCGACCGCCTGCTGGCCTCCAGTGCCTACGGTGAACGCTGGGCGTCGATGTGGCTGGACCTTGCCCGCTATGCCGACTCCGAAGGCTTGGGCCAAGACCGTCCCAGAGAGGTTTATCCTTACCGGGACTGGGTGATCAAGGCGCTGAACGACGATTTGCCTTATGACCAGTTCACCATCAAACAACTTGCCGGCGACTTGCTTCCTGATTTCACTCTGGATGATCTCGTGGCCACAGGATTCCACCGCATGACACAGATGAATGCGGAGGGTGGAACGGATGACGAGCAATTCCGCATGGAAGCCGTGATGGACCGTACGAGCACGACGTGGAACGTCTGGCAAGGTATCACGATGGAATGCGTGCAATGTCATTCCCACCCTTATGATCCGATTGAGCATGAGGATTATTACTCCACGATGGCGTTTTTCAACAATGCGATCGACAATGACACCACCGCCTACCCCGAGGTGAAGGTTCCCACAAGTGCTGCCGAGAAAAAAGCCTACATCAATGCCTTCCGCCAATGGATCGATGGAATGGAAACCAGGGATGCCTTCAGTGAAGGTCTTTACCAGCATTCCAAGTGGCACGACATCAAGGTCGGCAATTACCACACCAACCGTGAGCAAATGAATCTCCAGTTAGTGCAGAGTCAGGAGCAGGGGCAGGAGTTCCAAGCATACGGGACGCCCACGCACTCACACCACCACATCAGTTTTCAGCCCACGCATGGCGAGCCTATCACAGCGATCCGGGTGAAAGTCTACCCCAAGGATATTAAAAAGGCCGCCTACATGGGCGAGAGCGGTTTTACTATGGCCCTCCACCTTGGCAAAGACGCAAAGGGGAAGAAGCGTGAAGCTGTCAAACTTGTCCAGGTGCACGTTGAACGGGGCTCTGAACCGGAAGACCCGCAGGAGCTCATCGATACCGCAAGCAAAGTAGGCTGGGGGATCTACAGTAAACAATTCAGACCTGTCTGGATGGTCGTCATTCCAGAAAAACCAATCCAGCTGGGCGGCGAGGGTGAATCAATCTACATGATGCTGCGCATGAACCGGACTGGCAATGCCGGCAGCGTCCAGATGGTGCCCCGGCGTTTTACCATCCATACGTCCTCGGAGCAAAAATGGATCGATGCGAATAACTCCCAGACTCATGACCAACACGTCGCAGCGGTGAAATCGGCCCGCCAAACACTGGACACGATCAAGGGTGCCAAGGCGATGGTCATCCGCCAACGCAAGCAGAACCGCTACCGTGAGACCCGGCTCTTCGAGCGTGGTAACTGGATGGTGCGCGGTGAGGTGCAAACCCCCGGAACCCCGGCAAGTCTGCCCCCGATCAAGAAGAATCCCAATCGTTTGGATTTGGCTCAATGGATTGTGTCAAAAGAAAACCCGCTTACGGCACGGGTATGGGTAAACCGGCTGTGGCATGCCCTTTTTGGCCTCGGGATTGTGGAGACTCTGGAGGACTACGGAGCCGCAGGAACCACCCCAACACACCCACGCATGCTGGACACCCTGGCGCACCGCTTCATGCACAAGCATCACTGGCATACCAAGCCGATGCTCAAGGAGATCGTCATGTCCTCGACCTACCGGCAAACCTCATATGCGGCACTCGAAAAGCGTAAGCTCGACCCGCAGAATCGCTGGCTCTCCTATGGTCCGCGCCAACGCCTGACAGGGGAAATGCTGCGTGATTCTGCCCTGCATCTCTCAGGACTTTACACCTCCAAGCTCTATGGGGCACCGACCTTTCCTCCCATACCCTCAGGGGTGTGGAGACCTTTCCAGGGACCCAAGTGGGAGACACCAAAAATCGGTGACCCGCAGCGTTACCGGCGCGCGCTCTATACCTTTGTTAAACGTGAAATCCCGTTTCCTCAGAACGAAGTCTTTGATGCCCCCAACCGCTTTTTCTGCACCCAGCGGCGCATCAACAGCAATACCCCCATCCAGGCACTCATGATGATGAATGATGAGGTGTTCATCGAGTGTGCTAAAAAACTCGGCACCAAGATGGACAGTTGGAAAGACCTCGGCATCGAGGACAAACTGAAGAAAGTTTATAAACTGGTAACCACCACCGAGCCAGGCCCAACCGAAATGGCACAGCTAAGCAAAGCCTACCATGACCTTGTCGCCATGCAGCAACATGCTCCAGATCCTGAGCAGGCGGCCCGCACGATGCTCTGCTCCATTCTCCTTAACCTGGATGAATTCATGACCCGTTAACCACAAACCAATGATACCTTTGTATGAAACTTGACAGCATACTCGAAGAATACTTCAGACAAGATACGCAGTACCAGACACGGCGGAACTTCCTACGTAATGGCATTACGGGTTTCGGTTCGCTATGGCTTGGATTGCAAGGGGCCAAAGGGTCTCCGCTGAAAATCAATCATAGCACAGAAAACCCGCTCGATGTGCTGCCGCCCCAATTTACAGCCAAGGCGAAGCGCATTATCTACCTTCACATGGCTGGGGCTCCCTCCACCCTGGAGCTCTTTGACCACAAGCCGGAGCTCGATAAATTCAACGGCAAGGATTGTCCGCAGGAGTTTCTCGAAGGGCAGAACTTCGCCTTCATCCAGGGCACACCCAAGATGCTCGGGTCGGTTTACCCCTTTAAGCAATATGGGGAGAGTGGCACCTACATGTCTGACCGTCTGCCGCATCTCGCCAAGCATGTGGATGACCTCTGCTTTATCCACACCCTGAAGACGGATCAATTCAACCACGGCCCCGCCCAACTGATGGTGCACACCGGTAACGCTGCCTTTGGCCACCCCTCCATAGGTGCATGGGCGACTTATGGGCTTGGGACAGAAAATCAAAACCTGCCCGGCTTCATCTCCCTGCTCTCAGGGGGGCGATCTCCGCGGGCAGGCAAAAACCTCTGGGGTTCCGGCTACCTTCCCAGCATCTATCAGGGGGTGCAATGCCGCTCAGTCGGTGAGCCGATTCTCAACACGAACAACCCGGAGGGGGTCACCTCGGAAGTCCGGCGTAACACCATCGATGCCATCAACTCTCTCAACACCACGGCTTACGAGAAAATCGGTGACCCTGAGACCCTGACGAGGATATCGCAATATGAAATGGCATTCCGCATGCAAGCGAGCGTGCCAGAGGTCATGGACATCTCCAAAGAGCCCAAGGCGATTCACGAAATGTATGGCACCCAACCCGGAAAAGAATCCTTCGCGAACAACTGCCTGCTCGCACGCCGTCTGGCAGAACAAGGCGTTCGATTTATTCAGCTTTTCGACTGGGGCTGGGACAGCCACGGATCAGTAGAATCGGAGGCGCTCAATTTTGGCTTCAAAGACAAGTGCCAACAGGTCGATCAGCCCATTTCCGCCCTTTTGACGGACCTCAAGCAGCGAGGATTGTTAGAAGACACCTTGGTCATCTGGTCAGGCGAGTTCGGTCGCACCCCGATGCGGGAGAACCGTGGAGGCAACGAAATGAAAAACATTGGGCGCGATCACAATCCACACGCCTTCACCTGTTGGATGGCAGGAGCCGGAGTCAAACCTGGTTACCATTATGGTGAAACCGATCCCTTTGGCTATCAATCCCTCCCCGGGCAAGAAGTCCACGTCCGGGATTTTCACGCCACACTGCTCGCCATGATGGGCTTCAACCATAAAAAGCTAAGCTATTCCCTCAACGGGCTGGAACAAAAGCTCTCAGGCGTCAAACCAGCCAAAGTGATCAAAGATATTTTGGCGTAAGGAACACATGCAAGGGTGCTTGGAAAGCATCCAGCGCCAACGAGCAGTAGCTCGGCACGAGGGCGAGGCAAAGCGGCAAGCTTTTCATGAGAGTGATCAATAGGTGTTACGCTCGAGGCATGGATCTTTTTAGCCAAAAACTCCTCACTTCATCACCCGCTATGAGTTCTCCTTACTCCTTGCTGCAAGGCAATCATTCGTCGTGATTACACCAATCTGAATATTCAACGGTTATGATTTCGCTTCCCCTCAAATCTAATGCGAGTATCAACAGGTTTAACCAAATGTGAACGAATCACTCACCCCATGCCTACTAGCTTACAAAACGTTTGTTGCCTGTTTGCCGATATCGATGACACGATCTCGACCGATGGGAGAATTACCCGCGAGGCTTATGACGCTCTCTGGCGGGCGCATGATGCCGGGCTTGCTATTGTGCCGGTGACGGGAAGGCCAGCTGGCTGGTGTGATCATATCGCGCGCATGTGGCCGGTGGACGGAGTCATTGGCGAGAATGGCGGGCTCTACATGAGGATGACGCAGCAGGGACTGCAGCGTGAGTTCCGTTATGATGAGGCCACCCGTGCGGGTTTTAGAAAACGGCTGGATGAGATCCGTGAGGAAATTCTCACCAAGGTGCCGGGAGCTGGCATCGCATCTGACCAGCCTTATCGTGAATATGATTTGGCCATTGATTTTAGCGAGGATGTTGCGGCGCTTTCTCAAGAGGCTGTTGCGGAGATCGTGCGCATCTTTGAAGCACACGGAGCGACCGCCAAGATCAGCTCCATTCATGTCAACGGCTGGTTTGGTGAGTTCGACAAACTGACCATGACAAAACAGTATGCCCGCGATGTCTTCGGCGTGTCATTGGATGATGAGAATGATGCCTTCGCGTTCTGTGGAGATTCCCCGAATGACGAGCCGATGTTCGCCTTCTTCAAGCACTCGTTCGGGGTGGCTAATGTGCGCGGGTTCCTGCCACAGATGCAATCCCATCCCACTACTATCACCAAGTCAGAAGCGGGTGCGGGCTTCACCGAAGTTGTCGACGCCATCTTGATAGATCGTCAGACAATTCAGTAGGAATAAACCAAGAAAAGCAGGCACATCATGATCTCGAAAATCAGGAATTTTTTCTCCGCCGCCAAACACGTTGAACGGCTGCCTGATGACGAGGTGAAACGTCTCTACCCGCGTTATCGCTGGCGGGTGATGGAGTCGACTTTCCTTGGGTATGCCACCTTCTACCTGGTGCGCAACAACCTCTCAGTGGTGTCCAAGGAGCTTGAGGTGGGGCTCGGCTACACCCACTCCATGATCGGCAGTATTCTCGCCATCACTGCCATCTCCTACGGGCTGGGTAAGTTCCTGATGGGGGCCATGTCAGACCGCAGTGATGCCCGTAAGTTCATGGCCTTTGGCCTGATGCTGACCGCGGTGTGCAACTTTCTCTTTGGCAGCGCCAGTGATTTCCAGCTGCATCTGCTGCTCTGGTCGCTGAACGGTTTTTTCCAGGGCATGGGCTGGCCTCCCTGCGGGCGAAGTATGGGGCACTGGTTCAGTGAGCGGGAACGTGGCTTGATGTTTAGTATCTGGAACACCTCGCACAATGTCGGTGGAGGTATTGCCGGCATGTTGGCGGCGTGGGCGGTGATTCACTTTGGAGGTTGGCAGTATGCCTTCTATGTTCCCGGGGCGGCTGCACTTATCGGCTCCGTTTATCTATTCTGGCGGCTGAGGGATACGCCACAGTCCGTCGGCTTGCCGCCGATTGAGGAATACAATGATGACTTCACCGACGACGAGATAGCACACGGAACCCACGAAAAGGAACTCAGCTTCAAGGAGCTCTTTGTCGATCATGTGCTGATGAACAAGTGGATCTGGCTGCTGGCCTTCGCCAATTTCTTCGCCTACATCGCCCGCTACAGCATGCTCGACTGGGGGCCGATGTATCTGCGAGAAATCAAGGGCGCCTCTCTAGCCGGAGGAGGAGTTGCCATTCTAGCCATTGAGTTTGGCGGCATCCCCTCGACCATTTTTCTGGGCTGGATCTCAGACAAGCTCGGCGGACGGCGCGGCATGGTGGCAGTGCTGTGCATGGTGCCTATTTTACTGGCTTTCACCACTATCCTGCTAACCCCTGCGGGCTATCTTTGGCTCGATATGCTGATGCTTGCCCTGATCGGTTGCTTTATCTATCCGGCAATCAACTTCATCGTCATCATGGCGCTGGACCTGAGCTCCAAGAAAGCGATCGGAACGGCCGCCGGATTCATCGGTCTGTTTGGCTATATTGGGCGAACCGTGCAGGCGAAGGGGTTCGGCGTCATGATCACGCACTACCGGGAGGTGTATGGCCTCGACACCGCATGGAAGATCGTGCTCTACACGATCCTTGCCTGTACCTTTATGGCGATGGCACTTCTCATGTTTACCTGGAAGATGAAGCCACGTGCTTGAATGGCGCTGCCTTTTGGCTGCGCAAGATGCAAGACCAAAAGATACAAGATACAAGATGCATAATACAAGATGCAAGATACAAGATACAAGATACAAGATACAAGACTTTGTGCCTGATCGCGTGCTTGCCATTTCGCTTTATTTCCTTGGCCAGTTTGCTCACATAGGGTGCTAAAATGGATCCAAACGGATCAATAAATAGATTGCATAAATGGATAAAAAAAGATAAATGCCACACTTGACAAATGGATAAAATCGGATACATCAATGGATACCATGATGATCGAGCCAGAAGACCTCCACCTCAGCAACAAACTGGTCAGCCTCTTGGCAGAGGTGGATGAATTCAAAGGGCGCTGGAAAGCCATCACCTGGCTCTCGCCCGAGGTGCTGACGCGCATGCGGCGTTCGGCAACCATTGAAAGTGTGGGCTCGTCCACCCGGATCGAGGGCTCCGCCTTGTCCAACCGTGAAGTAGAAACCGTTCTTGACGGGCTGCGGACGGAATCCTTTGCCAGCAGGGATGAACAAGAAGTTGCAGGCTACGCACGAGCCATGGAACTGGTCTTCGATTCCGCCGAACTGCTGCCCGTCACCGAAAATCACATCCGCCAATTGCACTCCGTGCTCCTGCAGTTCAGCACCAAGGATGAACGTCACCGGGGCACTTGGAAAACGCTTCCCAACCGAGTCGCCGCCTTCGATGCCGACGGCAAGGAAATTGGCATCATTTTTGAAACCACCCCTCCCTTCGACACCCCGGGCGAGATGGAAGAGCTGACCACCTGGCTGGTCCGGCGCGAGCGAAACCGCGACCTCCACCCTCTGCTCGTCATCGGCACCTACATTGTGGTTTTTCTCAAAATCCACCCCTTTCAGGACGGCAACGGTCGGCTCTCCCGCGTGCTGACCACACTCCTGTTGCTTCGGGCTGGCTACACCCACGTGCCCTACGCCTCGCTTGAGTCCATCGTCGAACAAAACAAGGACGCGTATTATCGAGCTCTCAGGACCACCCAAAGGACGCTCGGAGACGGCAATGATACTGATTGGGAGCCCTGGCTGAGTTTTTTTCTGCTCATGCTTCATCGCCAAACAAAGGCACTTGGCAAGAGAGTGGATGCGCTACACCAAACGCTCAATGAACTCAGCCAGGCAGAGCGGGATCTGCTCGAAATGGTCGAGACTACCGGCCGCGTGAGTGTCGCCCAAGCCGTGGCACAGATCGGCCAAAGCCGAAACACCATCCGTAAACGCCTCGCCGGATTGGTTACCAAGGGACTTCTCACCCTCGAAGGAAAAGGCCGCGGCTCCGCCTACAGGAAACGCTGAGCAATCACCTCTTCAAGCTAAGGGAAGCGGAGTTCTTTCAGATAGATGGTATGCTCCACTCGTTGGTTGTCCCGGATGTCCCAGATCTCGGCTACCGGAGCTTAGCTAAGCGGGATCGGTAGGCGCCTCACAGGGAGGTTTTTCAGGACTCCTTGAGTCTTCTAAACAATCCGAGCCGGTGGGCTTTGTCGACGGCGGCAGGGGCATTGTGCACCTGAAGTATCTCGTAGATTTCTTTGACGTAGGAGTCCACGGTTCCGTAGGCAATATTGAGTTGGTCAGCGATTTCCTTTTTGACCAGACCTTCGGCAAGAAGCGAGAGGACCTCCATCTTCCGCTTGCTGAGTGAGAGGGTTTCGGACACGGACTCATCAGATATATTGCGCATGATCAGTTTCGCCACACTGGGATCCAGAGAGGCGCCTCCACCCATGACGGTATGGATGCCCTCGATAATTTGATCCAGGCTGGCACATTTCAACAAATACCCGGCGGCTCCATGTGAAATGGCAGCCAGAATGTCTCTCTCCCGGTTTGAGTTGGTAAGAACAATGATAGGTGTGCTTGGAGAAGATTCCCTGAATTTCGGGATGGCATCAATACCACTCATGCCAAGGAGACGGAGATCCAGCAGGATAACATCAGGGAGACTCATTTGCATACTCGAGAGTGCCTTCTCAGCGGTGCCATACATGGAGGCCAGATGCAGGTCGGAAGTTTTATCGATGGCCAGTTTGATCACGTCCCGGTATTCCGGCTGATCTTCAACGAGCATGATGTTGATTTCATCTGTCATGGGTGTTTCCTGGTTTGTTTTTTCACAGGGAGGGAGAGCAAAATACAGCTGCCACCTTCCGAGGCTGGTGCCGAGCTGACCGTCCCCTTGATGATTTTGGCCCGGCGTTTGAGTGAAGGCGGAGTGCCGCCGGCAAAGCCTTGGCCGTTGTCGGAGACTGTGAGGGTGACGCTCTTGGGGCTGGCAACAAGGTCAGCCGAAAAGTGGGAGGCGTCGGCATGGCGGCTGATGTTGACCAGGCACTCCTTGTAAAAGAGCAGCAGGTCAATTTGGGTCTGTTTGTCGAGTTGAGCAATATGCTCTTCTCCTTCAATGGTGATCTCATAATCAAGCAGCAGGCGCTTGGCCGTGCGATGCATGTCTGCATGCAAGTTGGTATAGAGCGTGTCAGCTTCGAGCAGGTTGGTGCAGTGGCGGATGGCGGTGCCAAGGTCCTTGGTGGAATTGCGAATGTTCTCAAGAATGGGGTCGAGCTCAGCGGGAGAGTCTTTTGTTTTTTGGGCGAGGTCACTTAGGATGCCAATGCTTTGCACCTTGGCCCCGAGTTCATCATGCAGATCCGCGGCGAAACGCTCCTTGATCTCATACATCTGGCGGGTGCGCACCGCGCGCATGATTAGGATGACGATCACAATGCCTGACGCTAATACGATGGTCAGGACACTGATTCTTCTCAGGTTTGCTTTTTGGGCTGCATAGCGTTTGCTTAATGCTGCATTCACCCGTGGAAGCTCACCTTCCAGCTCATGCCGCCGTGCTAGCTCGTTAAGCCATTTTCGGAAAGAAAGAATCTCCCCATAGGCGTTGCGTGTGTCCGTTAAGTTGATGCGCGGACGCCTTTCGTGCACTGGGATGTCTTTGGCCAGAACCGATTTTCCCGCTGCCACATTGGCGCCCTTACTGAGAATCTCGACTTCAGCAAAGCCGATTCTGGGCAGCGTTTCCTTTATCGTTTTGTCCAGCCGGTGCCCCAGGGCGGTGAAGCGAACGTAGCGACAACGGGTTTCGGGGAAGTTCCACATCATGATCGGGGTAACATCAAATAAGGACGCGTGCCTGGTTTCCAAAAGCTTGCGGGCGTCAGAAAAATCGGCGCGGTTAGCGCCCTCAACGAGGAGGTGGCTCGGCATTCCGGTCCCGCCAGGCGAGCCCTGAGGGACGTTGTCGCTCTGCTCAACGGTGTGCAGATGAATACCAGAGATTGGGGTGCTTTTCTCAAGATCAATGGTGAAATTGAGAAGTTTATCGGGTGCAAGGTGATGAGGACTCAGGTAGGCGACACTGGTCTTACCTTGGGCGGTGTTCATCAAGTAGGGCACTGCTCCGTCCGTCAGAAAGGCTGGGTGATAAACATGTGAGTTGTCCGGAATCATTCGAGAGCTGGTGACGGAACAGCGGAGAGCGACGTTTTTTTGACCGCTGAAGACGAGCACTTCCGAGAGCTTAAATGTGAATTTTTGATCAAATGCGCGTGCTGACAAGCGGGTGGCATCGATGCGGATTTGTGAGGCCGATTGCCCATTTAGCTCAATGACCACGGGGGAGATGCGTGGGTGGTCATCGGCGGTTGTGGAGAACTCTGCGAGTATCTTTCCATCTTCATCCGTAATCTTAAAACTCTCGGGAAAGCCGTCCGCACGATAGCCCCCCTGTGGAGTGCGGACCAGGCAGGGCACCAGGATGATTTGGTCAATGGCCGTATTCTCTGCAAGCTCGATCTGCACCCACTCCTGGCGATCCGGCGTCGTAAATTCCTCCGAGCGGTAACCAATGGTCCCAATTCCCCCGCGGGGAGCGAAGTGGGACAGACGACTGAGCTCTGATTGAATCTCGCCAGCTCTTTTTTCAAGTGCCGTAAGAGAGAGCTTGTTGATAGCATTATGCAGGCGCGTTGCAGATGTTTGGGCGGAAACCATCCCATACATGAGTGCGATGCTGACCAGAGCGCGAAGGAGACAATACATTTGAGCTATTTATGGGATTTGCCTGGCGAGGGGTAATCGTTTGCGGTGGTATGAAATGGGAACGAGAGAGCTGCCAATGACTGCAAGTTGATTCTCCCATTTATAGGCAGGTTGCGCCACCCCGTGAACACGGGGTGCACGAAGTTCATTTTTTTGGTATGATGATTAACCCTGTTGGATGAGTTTGTTTATCATGCGACTCCATCATAAAACGATGGCGCTCACAGCACGACATAACATAGCCCAAACAACCTAAATAAAAACCTAAATAAAAACCACAATGAAAACTCCACATCATTTTACCCACAGCCTGTTAGCCCTCGGCTTTGGCCTCTTCAGCCTACCACAAGTGCAAGCCACTGATTTCGTATGGGACGGTCCGGCAACAGGCAACTGGAGCACCAACACGAACTGGGATACAGACACCGCACCGGACAACTCTGGCACCATTACCATTGGTAGTGGCAACACGGTGACCTACGATTCAAGCGATTTCTTCCTCTCCAATGCAACGCTTGACCTCGACGGAGAACTAACCAGAGCGGGCACTCTGCGTCTGAGTGGTGGTACTATCAATGTGGGTTCTACTGGGGTGATCTCCGGTGGTTTCAGGGATCTCAATAATGGCACCCTGAACTTCCAAGATGGCGCCCAATTCACTGCCAGCAACTGGGAGCAAAAGGGAACCAACGTCTTTGATTTTGAGTTAAGCAGCACGGGTTTCACCGCGCTAACGCCTACCACCTTCAATAACAGCGGCAGCCCCACTACAACCTACACAGCCGACTTGGCGAGCTACTCAGGTGCCACTCAGGACGTGACCTTGGTGGACTTCACCAATTCCTCCTTGAACAATGCCACCTTCACAGGCGGCGGTCAGTATACTCTCAGCATAGACAATGCCGGCAGCAATGCCGCCCGCCTGTATTATGACGATGCCAACGAAGCCGTGAAACTCAGCATTAACGAGACCGTGACCTGGACGGGTGGAGGTACCAACAATTTGCTGAGCAATGGTGACAACTGGGACGCTGCAGATGGCAAAGGGCCTATCAATTACGATACTCTTCTTATCAACAGCGGTGACACCGTCACCCATAACAACAATCTCCCGTTCAGATCCACCATCGACTTAGTCGGATCCGAGCTTACCACAGATGGGGGTGCCATACGATTGAACGAAGCCACCATCAATGTAGATGCAGCCTCCACCTTGAGCGGCAACTTCTGGGATCTCGATGGTGCGAGCATCGTCTTCGAGGATGGGGCACAGGCCACGATGAGCAGCTGGGAGCAGAAGGATATCAACTCCTTTACCTATGAGCTCGGTGCCTATGATTTCACTACCTTGACTCCTACTAACTTTTTTATTGGTAATGGAAGCCTGACAGGAGATATCGCCAATGCTACCTACATTGCGGATTTCAGCAACTTTGCGAATTGGAGCTTATCTAATCTCGGCAGCAACAGCATTACCCTGATGGATTTTGGCACCGATTTCGCGAGTATGGATAACACGAAGTTCCAAGATGCCACCTTCGACTACCTCAACATGGGGGCTAATATTGAAGATGCAGCGTTTGCATGGGACGATAGCCTTGAAGCCATTATCCTAACCTTCAACATCAACGCTGTGCCCGAGCCTAGCTCCAGCGCCCTGCTTGGACTTGGCGGCCTTGCTCTGATGCTACGCCGCAGACGTTGAGAACTCAGTCGAATAGGTATGTGCTTACAGAGTCTTCGGAGATTGAGTTTCCGAAGGCTTTTTAGTTTGTAGTGTGCATCCCCACCCGGAAGATGAAGCCGCATGCCTGAGGGTTGATCTGTTTTATTGTTCGGGAAAGCAGATCTCTTCCAAGGCGATGGTGTGCTCCACCCGTTGGTTGTCCCGGATGTCCCAGATCTCGGCTACGATGTGGGGAGTGGGGGAGGAGAGATTCAAGGTAAGCAGGCCAAAATGATTGTCCATGACGGGGCCTTCGATCCTGTTTTTATTCGGGGTAGCAAAATTGTGGGCATGGTTAAGCCCGCTGGAGGTGATGTCATAGAGCGGGTAACAGTCCGGGTACTGCAGCTTTGAAATTTCCG
>Ga0209199_1003133_pt1 | contig 16723 bp, 10 predicted proteins | sample COGITO_mtgs_1105_7_FD_184805 | JGI IMG/M metagenome (GOLD analysis project Ga0209199, IMG submission 184805) | Pelagic marine microbial communities from North Sea - COGITO_mtgs_110523 (SPAdes) (version 2) | ecosystem: Environmental > Aquatic > Marine > Epipelagic ...
CCCGCATTCTATCAACCCCGCTTGCCGATGCTGAAAGGCTAAAGGCGATTGACGGATCAGTCATGCCAACCGATATCACCGGCGTTGCCCCAGATTCACTTCGCGAAGTCGTTCGGCTTGGCCGCAGTGACAATATTACCATTCCCGCGCTTGGCACGACCACCGAAGTGGCCGGTCAGACCATTGAACGCAATTTGCTAAGCGCGATTATCCGGCCACGCATCGAAGAAATTCTGGAATTACTGCATGGCCGCATGGAACACGCCCGCATGGAACATACCGCTGGCAGCCGTTATGTGCTGACCGGTGGTGCCAGCCAGCTTACCGGCCTTGCCGATCTATTTGCCAAACAGGCAAAGAAATCGGTTGGGCTTGGCAAACCTATCGGCATAGCCGGTCTTGACGAGGATAGCAGCGGCCCTGGCTTTGCCGCCAGCATTGGCGCGCTGATCCATGTCAGCCGGATTGAGGAAAATGACCCAACAGACAGGCAGACCCGCACCCTGCCACATGGGCCATTCGAACGTATCGGTGCGTGGCTTCGTGACAATCTTTAAGCGAGGAGACAATTGATGCCCATATGTTCAAACCCAATTTTCCACTGGCAACCTGCCCAGCACAATTTAGGATTCCGGCAGATTTGCCCTGCCGGTTCCGCCAGCCGATTGCGCCCTAGCAAATCCATTTCACCTCAGAATATCTTAATCCTAAATGAAGGGAGTCAGTCATGACCATCAACCTTACCGTTCCACAAACAATGCAAGAGCTTCGTCCCCGCATCACCGTTGTTGGTGTTGGTGGCGCTGGCTGTAATGCCGTGAATAATATGATCAACGCCAATCTTGAGGGTGTTGATTTTCTGGTCGCCAATACCGACGGTCAAGCACTTGCCCATTCGCTTTCAAGCCGGAAAATTCAGCTTGGCAGTGCCATCACACAAGGTCTTGGTGCAGGATCAAAGCCCGAGATTGGCCGGTTGGCCGCTGAAGAAAGCCTGCAAGATGTGATGGCCGAATTGGCCGATTGCAACATGGTGTTTATCACCGCAGGCATGGGTGGCGGCACCGGCACAGGCGCCGCGCCGGTTATTGCCCGCGCTGCGCGTGAACGCGGCATTCTGACCGTTGGCGTTATCACCAAGCCATTTGAATTTGAGGGCCAGCGCCGGATGAAACAGGCCGACGAAGGCATTGAAGAATTGCAGGCCTATGTTGACACGCTGATCGTCATTCCAAACCAGAATCTGTTCAGACTGGCGAATGAACGTACCACCTTTGCCGACGCTTTCCATATGGCAGATGCGGTTTTGCACCAAGGCGTTTGTGGTGTCACCGATCTGATGATCAAGCCGGGTCAAATCAATCTTGATTTTGCCGATATTCGCGCTGTTATGGGCGAAATGGGCAAGGCAATGATGGGAACTGGCGAGGCATCAGGCGACGCGCGTGCAACGCAGGCCGCCGAAGCGGCTATCAATAACCCGCTTCTGGACGACACCACGATGAAAGGGGCCAATGCGGTTCTGATTAACATCACCGGCGGTCTTGATATGACCCTGTTTGAAGTTGACGAAGCTGCCAACCGTATCCGCAAAGAAGTTGATCCAGATGCAACCATCATCTTTGGTTCGGCCTTTGATGATAAATTGGAAGGCGTGATGCGTGTATCGGTTGTTGCAACCGGCATTAGCGGTGCCGCCCTGATCAACAGCCGTCCGAGCATGATGCCGCAAAAAACCGAGGCCGTTGCGCCGCGGCCAAGCACAATTCTGCCAAACCCGCTAAGCAGCTTTTTGAGCCCAGCGCGTGAAGCAGATGCCCAACCAGCCACTGCAACAATGGGTGAAACAATGCCTGCAATACCAGCTGACGATCAGCAGATGGTGACAAGCAGCGATCTTGCAACAGCCCCGACAATGGCTAGCAACACTGCTGATACGCTGGACAGCCAACTCAGCAACGAGCTTGCCAGCGAAGCGATTGCCGAAGTGATCAACACGGCTGACGATACCGGCCAGCAGATGGATATCAATGATGCCATCAATGCCGCCACAAAAGATGCAGCACCGGCTGATCTTGAAACGGCAGCATCAATTAACAGTGACGCGCCATCGGCGGTGGGAGACGCACCAACAATGCCGTTAACCATTGCCAATGACGAAGCAGCAGCACCACGCGCGAAGTTTATTCCAGCAGCACCAACAAGCATGCCGGACGAAGAAAGCGTGGATTTGGCAGCCCAGACACCGGTTACACGCCCATCAAGCCTGATCAATAGAATTTCCGGATTATGGTCAAGCAAGCCGCAAAGCAAGCCTGCCGAATCAAGCAATCAAAGCCGCAGTGAGCCTGCCTTAGACGAAGCGGCAGCCAAAGAGCAGATTGCGGTTTCAATTCTTGATTTGCCACGGTCTGATATGGTTGGAAAAGGGTCAGAAACAGCCCCCGCTAAGGCGCCAAATGCTGCTGATGATGATCTTGATATTCCAGCATTTTTACGCCGTCAGGCTAATTAACAATGCGGCAATGACAACCACTTGCCATTGCTACAAACTGTAACCAAATGTGATTTGGAATAACCTGAGGAAAAGAGTAATCTTTCCTCGGGTTATCACATGGCTCATTAGTTTTGGCTAGGATAGTCTAAAAATAGTTTTTTTAGATCAGCCTTTGAATTGAAAAAGATGAATTTTCGCGATCGGGTCATCCCCCTCGTGATGGCAACAGATGAAAGAGTTACCGCGGCCTCATGCCTGACACGCTTTCCTACAATATGTTTGTTGAACAGCCGTTTCAAACAACGGTTCGCCAGATCGCGCATCTTGAAGGCATTGGCCTGCATTCGGGACGGTTTGTCCGCATGGCTATTTGCCCTGCCCCTGCCAATAGCGGCATAAAATTTCGCCGCATGGATATTGATGGCCAGCTACAAACAGTGATTGCCCATGCCAGCTATGCCGAGCGCGCACGTTTGTGCACACGCATTGTGAATTGCGAAGGCATCACGCTTGAAACCATCGAACACCTGATGGCCGCCTTTGCCGGTGTCGGGCTTGATAACGCCATCATCGAAATTGACGCATCTGAAGCGCCTATTCTGGATGGAAGCAGCCAGCCTGTTCTAGACGCGCTGACCAATGCCGGTCTCGAAATTCTGCCAGCACGGCGCAAATATATGATCGTCACTAAACCGGTTGAGGTTCAGCTTGATTGCGGCGCATGGGCGCGGCTTGAACCAGCCGACCAATTGCAAATTGATGTCAAAATCGAATTTGATGATCCAGCTATTGGCAATCAAAGCTTTAGCTATAGCCACAGCGACGGCAGTTTTGCTGCCGAATTGGCAACCGCACGGACATTCTGCCAATTGCGCGATGTTGAATTGATGCAGAATGCCGGACTTGCGCTTGGCGGTTCATTGAACAACGCCATCGTTGTCGATAATGGCAAAATATTGAATAAAGGTGGTTTGCGTGTTGAACGTGAATTCGTGCGTCACAAGGCGCTTGATTGTCTTGGCGATCTGTTTTTAATCGGTATGCCGGTCAAAGCCAAAATGACCGCATCACGCCCAGGCCATGCGCTTAGCACCAAATTGGTGCAAACATTATTGAATGACCCAACCGCCTATAAGGTGATTGAGGCTGGTAGTGAACATAGCCGGTCAGACAGCTTTGCCATGCCCGAGCTTGCCGCCGCCACAATGGCCTAGGAAAACGCCAGTTGATATCTGGCAAAACTGCCCAAAATCCATACAAATTTTCGTGAATATGCTAGCATTCGCAACGCGCTCTTTTCAGTAAGCTTTTATCGGGCTATTGTGGGGGCTATCGGGGTTCGTCTAGTCTATCCCGTCTATCTTTATTGAAAGCCGCCAGCGGAGCCGGATGTGACCAATCAAAAGAAAATCCTGATGTTTGCCGCCTGCTGTTTCGTCGCTGCATGTTCAACCAGCCCCGAAATTGTTGAACAGGTCGATCAGCCGGTTGATGTTTTATATCGTGATGCGTTGAATACGGCCATTGGCGGTGACCCAAAAGCGGCTGCGCCAAAATTTGAAGAAGTTGAACGCCAGCACCCCTATTCCGAATTGGCTACCCGCGCCCAGATCATGGCGGCGTGGTCATTTTACGAGGCTAATCAATATGCACGCGCCATTTCAGCACTTGATCGGTTTGTCGAGCTAAACCCAGCCGACCCGATGGCTGAATATGCCTATTACCTGAAGGCCTTGAGCTATTACGAACAAATTGTCGATGTTGAGCGCGATGCGGAAATGACCAAATTGTCTCTCGCCGCCTTTGAGGAACTAGTTCGCCGCTTTCCCGAGGGCAGCTATTCCCGTGACAGCCAGTTGAAAATCGACCTGACAAAATCGCATCTTGCTGGCAAGGAAATGGCGGTTGGCCGGTTTTATCTGGAGCGCGAGCAATATACCGCCGCAATCCGCCGGTTTAATATCGTTATCAAGGCCTATGACACTTCCAATCAGGTGCCTGAAGCTCTGTACCGGACTGCCGAAGCCTATTATGCGCTTGGCCTTTCCGATCACTCCGAGCGTCTTTATCAGGTTGCGCAATATAATTATCCGGAATCCGTCTGGACAGAACGGCTGGCCAGTTTGCGTGCCGACCCAGAACAACCCCCTGAAAAGGGTATGTTTGAGCGATCCATTGACGTGATTACCAATATTTTTAACTGACCATGCTTCAAAGCCTTACTGTTTCCAACATTGTCCTGATCGAACAATTGACTTTGCAATTCGCGCCGGGGCTGACGGTATTGACTGGCGAGACCGGTGCTGGCAAATCGATTTTGCTTGATGCGTTGGGGTTGGCGCTTGGTAGCCGCGCCGATTTTGGACTGATCCGGCAAGGGCATGACCAAGCCCATGTCAGTGCCAGCTTTGCGCTTCCGGCAAATCATCCAGCATGGCAGCTTGTCGAAGAGGCCGGCATCATACAAGAAGATGAGATGATCCTGCGTCGTCGCCTGAAAAGTGACGGCAAATCGTCAGCCAGCATTAATGACATCGCCGTATCGGTTGGGCTATTGCGGCAGGTTGGTGATTTACTGGTTGAAATTCAAGGCCAGTTCGAAGGACGCGGCCTTTTGGATATTTCGACACATATGACGCTTCTTGACCGCGCCGCGGGGCATCGTGATTTACTGACCAAAACCAAAGAGGGCTGGCAGCAATGGGATATCGCCCGCAAGGCACTTGAGGTGGCGCGTGATGCGCTTGTCAAAGCCAAGGCCGAAGAAGACTGGCTTCGTGACGCGGTTGACGCGCTTGATCGGCTTGCCCCCGAAATTGGCGAAGAAGACAGCCTGATCGCCCAGCGCACCCTTTTGGCTAATGTGTCAAAAATCGGTGAAAGCCTGTCTTTGGCTGAAGATGCTGTTTTCGGCGAAGTTGGCGCACAAGCAGGCCTTGGCCGTGCCCTAGCTGCATTGGAAAAAGTCGCGCCACTTGCTGGTGGCAAGCTGGATCAGGCGCTTGACGCATTGGCACGCGCTGATGCCGAACTTAGCGAGGCGAACAGCGCCATTCAATCTGCCGGACACGCGCTTGAGGCCGACCCTAATCTGCTGCAACAGCTCGATGACCGGCTTCATGAATTGCGTCAACAGGCGCGCAAACATAATTGCGGCCTTGATGGTTTGCCAGAAATCCATCAAATATTGACAAGCAGGCTTGCCGCTATTGAAGATTCATCCGGCATGCTTGGCAAGCTTGGTGAAACAACACAAAAATGGCAGGATTACTATCTGGATATGTCAAGCCAGCTTGATGCCAGCCGTAAAAAGGCGGCCATCAATCTTGATCAGGCCGTGCTTGCCGAATTGCCGCCACTCAAACTTGATGGTGCGCGATTTACCACCGCCATCACCCCGCTTGATGATGCGCAATGGGGGCCGCGCGGCACCACCGCCGTTCGTTTTGAAGCCAGCACCAATCAAGGCATGAATGCAGAGCCAATTGACCGCATTGCCTCAGGTGGTGAATTAGCCCGCTTCTTGCTTGCGCTTAAAGTCTGTTTGGAAGAAAGCAGTCATCCGCGAAGCCTGATTTTCGATGAGGTCGATTCAGGTGTTGGCGGCGCTGTTGCCGCTGCGGTTGGTGATCGGTTAGCCCGCCTTGGGGCCAGCACCCAAACTCTTGTCATCACGCATTCACCGCAAGTGGCCGCCCGCGCCAACCAACATTTGCGCATTACCAAAACCGCCACTGATAGTGGCGTTATCAGCGCCACACGCGCGCTAAATGACGATGAAAGAACCGAAGAAATCGCCCGTATGCTTGCTGGCGAAACCGTTACTGCCGAAGCTCGAGCTGCCGCTGCGGCGCTGCTGGGGGGTTAGGCAATGACAAAACTCGCTTTCAGCCTTGGCACCGACGATCCGGCAAAGATGGATTCGGCATCGGCCGCCACCGAACTGGCCGCCCTTGCCGCCGAAATCGACCACCACGACAAGCTGTATCATGGGCAGGATGCCCCTGAAATTTCCGATGCAGACTATGACCGGTTGGTGGCGCGCAATCATGCCATTGAGGCCGCCTTTCCGCTGCTTGTCCGTCCTGACAGCCCAAGCGGGCGCGTTGGCACTGATCTGCCAGCCCAAGGCCAGTTTGGAAAAATTGGCCATGCCCGCCCAATGCTGTCACTTAGCAATGGCTTTAGCGATGACGATATTGACGATTTTGTTGCAAGGGTTCGCAAATTTCTGTCTTTGTCCGACGCTGATCCTGCGCAATTTGTTGCCGAACCCAAAATTGACGGCCTGTCGTTAAGCCTTCGTTATGAAGATGGCAAGCTGGTTCAAGCGGCAACGCGCGGCGATGGTGCCGAAGGCGAAGATGTCACCACCAATGTCATGCAGATTGCCAGCCTACCTAAACAGCTTTTCGGATCACCGCCTGCAATTTTCGAAGTGCGCGGCGAGGTGTATATGGATCGGCGTGATTTTCTGGCGCTCAACACAGCGCAGGAAAAGGATGGGAAAAAGATTTTTGCCAATCCGCGCAATGCGGCCGCAGGATCACTTCGCCAGAAAGATGCCAGCATTACCGGCAAGCGCAATTTGCAATTTTTTGCCTATTCGATGGGCGAGACAAGCGCCCCAATTGCCGAAACCCATTGGGAGTTTCTGGCGGCGCTTCGTGATTTCGGATTTTTAGTCAATGATTTATCGCGCCGATGCGATGACGTTGCTGATTTGCTGGCCACCTATCAGATGATTGGCGATCAACGGCTTGATTTACCATATGATATTGACGGGGTGGTCTATAAAATTGACCGGCATGATTACCAGCAACGCCTTGGCCAAGTTGCCCGCGCCCCGCGTTGGGCAATGGCGCATAAATTTCCTGCTGAACGGGCCGAAACCGTTATTGACGCCATTCATATTCAAGTTGGCCGCACTGGCGCGCTTACGCCTGTGGCACGGCTTGCCCCCATTTCGGTTGGCGGGGTCATTGTCTCAAATGCCACTTTGCATAATGAAGATGAAATCGCGCGCAAAGATATCCGGATTGGCGACCGCGTCATAATCCAGCGGGCTGGTGATGTGATCCCACAAATTGTCAGGGTGCTAAGTGACGCTCGCACAGGCAATGAAACCATCTTTGACTTTCCTGAATCATGTCCGGTTTGCCATGCTGCCGCGATCCGGCCCAAAGGCGAAGCGGTGCGGCGATGCAGTGGTGGGCTGAATTGCACCGCCCAGCTGTTTGAGGGGCTGAAACATTTTGTTGCGCGTGATGCCTTTGATATCGAAGGGCTTGGTGCCCGCCAGATTGAACAATTTATTAACCTTGGCTGGGTTCAAACACCGGCTGACATCTTCCGGCTTGGAGACAAATCAACGGTCATGGCCAAGCTTGATGGCTATGGCGATTTATCAATCAAGAAATTGCTATCAGCTATAACTGTTCGGCGAAAAATTGGTCTTGAACGCTTTATCTATGCGCTTGGCATAAAACAGGTTGGACAGGCAACGGCACGTCTGTTGGCACTTCATTACGGATCTGTTGAGACAATGCTGGCAGCGCTGAATCCCGATGCCGATCTTGACGCGGCGCATCAGGCGCTTGTTGAAATCGACCAGATTGGCGCGGCAATGGCTAATGACGTCACCGCCTTTTTCGGCAATCCTGACCTGTATCAATTGATTGTTGATCTTGTTGCAGAATTGACCATTTTACCGCCTGAGTGCCCCGCCAAAAACAGCGCGATTAGCGGCAAAACAATCGTGTTTACCGGCACCTTGACCCACATGTCACGCGCCGAGGCCAAGGCCAAAGCCGAATCTCTTGGTGCCAAAGTATCAGGCACTGTTTCAGCAAAAACCGATTTTCTGGTCGCGGGTGCGGATGCCGGATCAAAGGCGCGCAAAGCAGCCAACCTTGGCATTACCGTTCTTGATGAAGATGCTTATTCGGCGCTGATTGGCAACCAATAACGCCTTGCCAGTAACGCCTTGCCAGTATCGCGTCTAGCTATAGCTGACGGCAGGCGGCCTCTAACCATGATTTGGCCATTGGCGATAGATGCGGGTGTAATTGTTCGAAAACCGCGCGATGATAGCGGTCAACCCAGTCTATCTCGCCAGCATCAAGAAGCGCCTTATCAATCAGGCGGCGATCAAGCGGGCAAAGGGTAATTGTTTCAAATTCCAAAAACCCCGTTTGTTTTGCCGGTGTCACGACAATCAGATTTTCAATCCGAATGCCCCAATCACCGGTTTGGTAATAGCCCGGCTCATTTGATAAAACCATGCCCGCTTCAAGCGCCACTTCGCCGCGTTTGGAAATGCTGGCAGGCCCCTCATGAACCGATAGAACATGACCAACACCATGACCGGTGCCATGCGCAAAATCCAGCCCCGCCGCCCATAGAGGCGCGCGCGCAATCGCATCTAGCTGTTTGCCATTGGTGCCTGCTGGAAATTTCACCATGGCCAGATGAATATGGCTTTGTAAAACATGGCTATAGGCCACAACCGCACGTTTGGGCGGTGTTCCAATGGCGATGGTGCGGGTAATATCTGTTGTGCCATCCCTGTAATGCCCCCCCGAATCCAACAACAAAAGATCATCGCTTGCCAGTTCGCGATCTGCCCCCGCAATGGCCCGATAATGCACAATGGCGCCATTTGGGCCCGATCCGGCAATGGTGTCAAAGCTTGATGCCAGAAACCCGTCTTGCTGTTGGCGAAACGCCAGTAATTTATCGGCAAGGTCACTTTCGGTAATGCTAGCAGGCGGTACGGATGTGGCCTGATCAAGCCAGGACAAAAATTCAACCATCGCCGCACCATCACGCTGATGCGCGGCGCGAAACCCGCGCAATTCAACCGGGTTTTTGCGGGCTTTTTCAATGGTCAGCGGACAATCAGCCTCAAATGTTTGCACACCGCTTGCCACAATCTGTTCAAACAGCATTTTGGGAAGGCTTGCGGCCTCGATCATCAAACGGCCATCACCCATATCGCCAAGCATTGCCGGTAATTGGGTCAAAGGCGCAACGGTGATATCGGGCGTTAAAACCGGCTGGAGCCGTGATTGATCGCCAAAAAGGCAAAGGCCGGTTTCACGGTGATAAAGCGCAAAACACAGATTGACCGGCGTACAGGGCAAATCCCCACCCCGCATATTCACCAGCCAATTCACCGAATCCACCCGTGTCAGCAGAACCGCAGCGCAATCTTTTGCATCAAGATAGGCGGCAAGATCATCGCTCTTTTCGACAAGTGACTTACCGGCATTTTCAATCGGCATCTGCCAGCTTGCCGCCGGCGGCAAAGCCGGCCGATCATGCCATTGCTGATCAAGCAGGTTTTCATGGTGACAAACAAGCGTTCCACCCGCGGCAAGAACCGATTCCTCAAAGCGTCTAAAGCCCGAAACTGTGACCAGCCTGCCGTCAATGGCGATGATTGCACCATTGGCGAGCCCGACTGTTTTCAGCCAATCTTGGCATGTCACATCGGGGATCGTGTTGCAATCCCACGCGGCTGAATTGGCCTGTGCGGGCATTTGCAAACTATAGCGCCCATCGCTAAACAGCCCTGCCCGATCGTCAAGTACCACCGCAAAGCCAGCCGATCCGGTAAATCCGGACAAATAGGCAAGCCGTTCATCACCAGCTGGCACTTCTTCGCCCTGATACATATCTTCGCGGCCAATAATCCAGCCATCAAATCCAGCCGCAGCCATTGCGCTGCGAAGTGTTTCTAGCCGCTTGGCGCGGGTTTGACCCTGTTGGCTCACCGTCCACCCCATAATTGCGGCATTGTGCCTGCCGCCGATGGCCGCATGATGATTGTTGTCCAATCGCCAATACAGGTTCGGTGCCACACACGAAGCCGCTGTTGCCGATAGGCCGCCTCAACCGCGGTTGCCTGTCCATTTAGGATACCTGACAAAACAAGCCACCCACCCGTGGCCAATCGCGGCGCAAGATCGGGTGCCATCCGGCACAGCGGCCCCGCCAGAATATTGGCAAGCACCAAATCATAAGGCGCGTGGTTGCAAACAATGCGGCTGCCAAATCCTTGCGAAACGGCAAGCCGCATTTTTGCCGGTGCAATGGCGTTCAGCGTCCGATTACGCGCTGCAACCCTAACCGCAACCGGATCATTATCAGCCGCAATTGTCTGGCAGGATGGCCAAAGCCGCGATGCGGCCATCGCCAGAATTGCCGACCCGCAGCCCATATCGAGAACCCGCCGCGGGGCAATTCGCCGGATCATCTGCATCGCGCGCAAACAGCCTTCGGTTGTCGGGTGCGTTCCCGAACCAAAGGCCAAGGCGGCATCAATCAACAAAGGCAGGCTCGCCGCCGGACGGGGCGTTGTGACATGACTTCCATAAACCCAGAAACGGCTAATATGCAATGGCGGAAAGGCAGCACGATTTTCGACAAGCCAATCGCGCTGTTCAACTGGTGATATCGTGATTGGAACTGGAGTAATCGATTCATGCTGATAAAGCGGTGCCAGCATCTGATCAATCATGGCCGCATCAGGGGTGAAGGTGAACAGGGCTTCGATCTGCCAATCACCAGCATCATCGCGCTGGAATGATGTGGCGGCGCTGTCTAAAAGCTCGCTAAAAACACCTTCAAAGGTAGCCATTGCCCGATCATCAAGCCGCGCTGGCAAGGTTAAAACGACGGATTGAAGTGCGGTCATGGCTTGCTCACAAATCCTGAAACCACTTTTTTATTGCCTGCTTTATCAAACGCAATCAATAGCTTGTCTCCATCAATTGTCAAAATATTACCCATGCCAAATTTCTGGTGAAACACACGGTCGCCGGTTGTAAATTCGGTCTTGTTATTGGCTGGTTCCCAATTGCCCTCAGCCAATTCAGCGCGCCGTGCCGCCATTCGCCGCCACCCCGCACCATAGCCGCCAGCACTATAGTCACCAGCCCCATAGCCGCCATTCGCGCCAAAGCCATTTGCACCCGACGCATCACCAAGCCGCGCCGCGGTCACACGACCAAGCCCCATGCCTTGTTCCATATTTTCGATAATATTTTCAGGCGGCAATTCCTGAACAAAGCGCGATGGGATTAACGATTGCCATTGGCCATGAATACGCCGGCTATTGGCAAAGCTGATGAAAAGATCACGCCGCGCCCGGGTGATGCCAACATAGGCCAAGCGGCGTTCTTCTTCGAGACCAACAGCGCCATTTTCATCCATTGTGCGCTGGCTTGGGAAAACCCCTTCTTCCCAGCCAGGCAAAAACACCGCGTCAAATTCTAGCCCTTTTGCCGCATGCAGCGTCATCAGCGCCACCTCGCCATGTTCAGGATCGGCATCACCATCGGTAACAAGCGCGATATGTTCCAAAAACCCCTGAAGCGAGTCAAAATCCTGCATCGCATTGATTAATTCGGTCAAATTTTCCAGCCGGCCTTCAGCATCAGGTGATTTGTCAAGCTGCCACATTTGTGTATAGCCCGACTCGTCAAGCACCATTTTGGCAAGATCAGCCTGATGCGTTGATCCGGCAAGATCGCGCCAACGTTTGATATCCTGCACAAAACTGCCAAGCGCGTGACGTGCCCCAGGGCGCAATTCTTCGGTTTGCACAAGATCAATCGCCGCCGCCAAAAGCGGCTTATCCGACGACCGCGCCTGAATATGAACCGCCTGCAAACTAGCAGTACCAAGGCCACGTTTCGGCGTATTGATAATCCGCTCGAACGCCAGATCATCGGCGGGTTGGGCAATAAGCCGCAAATAGGCAATAGCATCGCGAATTTCTGCGCGTTCATAAAACCGCGCACCGACCACCCGATAAGGAAGGCCAATCGCAATAAACCGTTCTTCAAATTCGCGGGTCTGAAATCCGGCACGAACCAGAACGGCAATTTGCGAGAGATGAACGCCATCTTTCATCATTGTTTCGATCTGGCTGGCGATATTCCGAGCCTCGTCAGGACCATCCCAATAGCCATTGACACGCAGTTTTTCGCCGTCATCTGCCGATGTATATAAGGTTTTGCCAAGCCGCGTTTCGTTATGCGCGATGATTTTGGACGCCGCTGCCAGAATATGGCCGGTTGACCGGTAATTTTCTTCAAGCCGAACCGTCTTGGCACCGCTGAAATCGCTTTCAAAGCGCAAAATATTGCCAACTTCGGCACCACGCCAGCCATAGATCGACTGATCATCATCGCCAACACAGCAAAGATTGTTCCGGTTGCCGGTCAATAGCCGCAACCATAGATATTGTGCAACATTCGTATCTTGATATTCATCAACCATAATATGGGTAATGCGGTTTTGATAATCGGCCAAAACATCGGAATGGGTGGTGAAAATGCTAAGCATATGAAGCAGCAAATCACCAAAATCGACAGCATTCAGCGCAATAAGGCGGTTCTGATAGCGTTCATAAAGCGCCCGAACACGGCCATTGGCAATATCACCTGCCTCGGCAAGCCCCACTTTTTCCGGCGGCAGCCCACGGTCTTTCCACCGCGAAATCACACCGCCAAGCATCCGCGCTGGCCAGCGCTTGGGGTCAATGTCTTCGGCTTCCATCAATTGTTTAAGCAGTCTAATCTGATCATCGGTATCGAGAATGGTGAAATCAGACCGCAAACCCACAAGATCGGCATGGCGGCGCATCATTTTAGCGGAAAGCGCATGAAAGGTGCCAAGCCATACTTGCTCGGCCGTCGGCCCAACCAGACTGCCAACGCGCAATTTCATCTCGCGTGCAGCTTTGTTGGTAAAGGTCACCGCCAGAATATTCCACGGCTTTGCGGTACCACTGGCAACCAATTCAGCAAGGCGCGAGGTCAAAACACGCGTTTTACCAGTACCGGCACCCGACAAAACCAACAATGGCCCATCAAGGGTTTTCACAGCTTCACTTTGTGCCGTATTAAGCCCATCAAGCCATGGGCTGGCTGGTGTTTTTACAAATTCGTTCATGATGCGTTCAAACTCGCAAATGCAGATGGGTGGGTCAATCGCAATGCGATGTCTTTGGTCACTTATTTTTTCATAATTTTGCCAGATTGCTATTTGTAAAATGCCGAATCATTTTTGCATTCAACCTTTATTGCGATATGTTGAACGATGAACGCCGAAACCCATGAATGGACAGCTATGTTTGCCTTATCAAAACGCAGCCGGAACCGCATTTCAGCCGCCCCCTTTGCGGCTATCTTACTTTTGGCGGCATGCAGCTCTGTTCCAGAAGCTGAAAGAACGGATGCGCGCGATCCGTATGAAGGTTCGAATCGAAAAGCCTTCGCTTTTAACATGGGTCTTGATACGCATATTTTGGAACCAGCCGCCAATGGCTATCGCAATGTCATGCCACCGGCCGGACGCCGCGCCATTGATAACCATATTGACTGGACAGGGCTTCCAGCCACGACATTCAATTCAACATTGCAGGGGCGTTTTGAAAATGCAGGTCTGTCGGCCGTGCATTTTATCGTCAACAGCCTGACACTTGGGCTGGTTGATCTGACCGAAGATCCAAAGGCGGTCAAAAGTCAGGATTTTGGCCAGACCTTGGCATCGTTTGATGTGCCTGAAGGCAATTATCTGATGGTGCCAGTTCTTGGCCCAAATACCAGCCGAAGCCTAACCGGCCGGGTTGTTGATTCGGCAACAAACCCGATGGCATTTCTAAAGGCCGGTGATGCCGTCCAAACAATGCAGACATTGCGCCCGCCACTCACGGCTGTTTCAACGCGGGCTGACCTGTTCGAAGCCTTTAATGATGTGAAATATAATTCGCTTGACCCTTATGCCCGCACCCGCTCGCTTTATTATCAGGGACGGGCTGGCCGCATCAATGCCACGGTTGGCAAACCAACCGATAATATCACCACTGATGACCAGTTTGAATCATTCCTTGAGGATCCGAAATGACACGCCATAGCCAAATTGGAATTTTGACCTCTCATTGGCGGGTTTGGGTTCGCTGCGGATTTGTTTGTCTATGTCTGTTACCGCTATTTTTGACCGCTTTGCCAGCGCGTGCCAGCGATCAAATTGCCGCTGCCAATAATGTTATCACAAACATGATCAGCCAAGTTGAAACCTATTTGGAAACAGATTTGGGCAATATTGAAAAACGAACCGAAAATATTACAAAGCTTCTTGATACACATTTTGATTTACCAGCGATTGCCCGCTTTTCTGCCGGCCCTTACTGGCGCGCCGCCAATGAACAGGAACGCATTGATTATGTCCAAACCATGCGCGGTGTTGTGATTGGCACCGTTGTTCGCAATTTCGATCAATTATCGGGTCTGCGCTTTACCACAATTGATAGTCAGGCCAAGGGTGACAAGATGGTTCTGGTGCGCGGTTTATTTAATGACTCAACCGGGAAACGCCCGCCAGTATCGGTTGGCTGGCGCGTCATTACACCGGCGAAGGCACCGGCAAAGGTTCTGGATGTCGAAATCGAGAATATTTCAATGCTTGTGACCCAAAAACAGGAAAACATCACCATCATCCGCCAGAATGAAGGCCGGTTTTCTGCGCTGATTGAGGCAATGCGCAAACGCCAGCAAGCCCCATAAATCTGCCATCAAAAAAGCCAGAAGATTCCGGCTTTTTTCATTGATGGGCGTGATACGCATTTCTGCAGATCTTCTGCCTAGCGCGAAATTGGCTTATATTTAATGCGGGTTGGCCGATCAGCATCGGCACCAAGGCGCCGCTTTTTATCCGCCTCATAGGCTTCATAATTGCCTTCAAACCATTCGACATGGCTGTCGCCCTCAAAAGCCAGAATATGCGTTGCAATCCGGTCAAGGAACCAACGGTCATGGCTGACTACAACCGCACAGCCGGCAAATTCCAAAAGCGCCTCTTCAAGCGCGCGAAGCGTATCAACATCAAGATCATTTGTCGGCTCATCGAGAAGCAGCAGATTGGCTCCTGATTTCAACATACGCGCCAGATGCACCCTGTTGCGCTCACCACCTGATAGCTGGCCAACGGTTTTTTGCTGATCGCCGCCCTTGAAATTAAACTGGCCGACATAGGCACGCGATTGCATGGTGCGTTTGCCAAGTTCGATTTCTTCCATACCGTCTGAAATGACCTGCCAAACCGTCTGTTTGTCATCCAACGCATCACGCGACTGGTCGACATAGCCAAGCTTGACCGTATCACCAACGGAAAAATCACCTTCATCAGCCGCTTCATCGCCGGTAATCATGCGGAATAACGTGGTTTTACCTGCACCGTTCGGTCCAATCACCCCAACAATACCACCCGGCGGCAGGCGAAAAGACAAATCATCAATCAACAGCCGATCGCCAAACCCCTTGCGAAGCCCATTGGCATTGATCACCACATCGCCAAGCCTTGGGCCAGCCGGAATCGAAATCCGCGCCACATCAACCTGTTTCTGCTGGTCATCGGCAAGCAGCTTTTCATAGGCATTGATCCGCGCCTTGGATTTGGCCTGACGTGCCTTTGGAGCAGCACGGACCCATTCCAATTCACGTGACAATGATTTCACCCGCGCATCATCGGCACGACCTTCTTGCTCAAGCCGCTTTTGCTTTTGTTCAAGCCAGCCCGAATAATTCCCCTCATAAGGGATACCGGCTCCGCGATCGAGTTCAAGAATCCAGCCAGCAACATCATCAAGGAAATAACGGTCATGCGTAATGGTGACAACGGTACCCGGGAAATCATGAAGGAATTTTTGTAGCCATGCGACAGATTCGGCATCCAAATGGTTTGTCGGCTCGTCAAGAAGCAGCATGTCAGGGGCGCTAAGTAATAGCTGGCAAAGCGCAACACGGCGCTTTTCACCACCTGATAATTTCGTGACATCGGCATCGCCCGGCGGCACGCGAAGCGCATCCATCGCAATTTCGGCTTTGCGCTCTAGATCCCATGCGTCGATGGCATCAATTTCTTCCTGCAGCTCAGCCTGTTCGACAATGACGGCGTTCATTTCGTCATCGCTCATTTCTTCGGCAAATTTCGCGCTCACTTCATTAAACCGGTCAACAAGCTGTTTGGCACGACCCATGCCAGCAAGAACATTACCGGCCACATCCATTGCCGGATCCAGTTCAGGCTCTTGCGCCAGATAACCAACTTTGATGCCATCGGCAGCCCATGCTTCACCCTGAAATTCGGTTTCGATTCCAGCCATGATTTTCAGCAAGGTTGATTTACCCGATCCATTCAGACCCAAAACGCCAA
>Ga0209199_1003135_pt1 | contig 16714 bp, 19 predicted proteins | sample COGITO_mtgs_1105_7_FD_184805 | JGI IMG/M metagenome (GOLD analysis project Ga0209199, IMG submission 184805) | Pelagic marine microbial communities from North Sea - COGITO_mtgs_110523 (SPAdes) (version 2) | ecosystem: Environmental > Aquatic > Marine > Epipelagic ...
TGGCAACCGCTGTCGGATCAACATTGTAACTTGGATCGTAGGACCGCTTTACGAAGTCAGTGAAGAAATCCACGACCTCTTGTTCCTTCGGCGCTTTGAATGGCTGCGAATTGCCAGCAACGTCATAACCCATGATCTGAGCTGTTTGGGCGTCGATTGTTGGTATGTCTTCAGTCTCAGTGACAAAGCCCTGCAATGCGCCTTCCATGCCGCTGCGCCCGTCATTAACAAAATTTCGGTTGGCTGCGGTGTACTGGTTGACGATACCATCGATGCGGCCTTCTTCGCCACCTTCGGCACTAGCCAAGATGCCCATAGAGTCGTCAACACCTTGTTGAGTAAGCATCCCAGCAGACTTGAAAGTATCGTAAATGCCGCGAGTGGCGTCATCATAAGCCGTTGTAAATGCTTCTGATAGCCCACCTTCACGATAGGAGTCACCCAGGCCGGTGTAGTAATCGTCTGACGCAAAATCGAATGCCGACCCTATATTGCCCATCTGTGTCGATAATGCATCGCCACGCCTTGCTAATGCGTCCAGGAGTGCCTGGTTGACTGGGGGCGGTGCTGGAGTGCTGTCCTCACCGCCTCCACCGCCTCCGACAGTCTCTGTGCGGCCACTATCATCGACAGTCGATCCGCCGCCAGGTGTGTATACTCCGTCCTCGTTAATAGTGTTTATTGGACTTTGGGGACCAGCAACTGTGACGCCATTTCCGTTTGTATATGTAACAGTACCACCAGGGCCGTTTGGAGCATCTATCCGTATCAGACCACCATCATCACCAGTGTTAATAAGGTTATCAACACCTCGAGTATTTGCGTTGTTAACTTCATCGTCAGTCGGGTCGTAAATCGATCCATCCTCATTTGTAGCCACGCTTGCTGGTTTTCCAGAATCAAGAGCGCCTGCAACTGTATATTCTCCAGTAGAACCATCGTAATTAAGAATTGGCGGGTTGCCCGGATTGGCTGGCTCTTCTGGGACAGTTTTTCCACCGGTGTTTAATACACCAACCCCCAACATACTGTCGGCCATCCCCTTGTTTGCGGCTCCAACAGACGTATCTGTTCGTGTTGACGCAACAGGCGCGCCGGGAGGAATAGCATCTCCGTCTGGACCCATCTTCCAGCCGTGCGTTTCAACAAGTATCTTGTCCACAGCATCGCTACGGACGCCTTGATTTTGAGCCGTCGGAATGACAGCTTGCTGCTCTACCGGTATTGTGTAATCGTTGTCACTGTCGTTATTGTTGTTCTCGATTGATGCGGGTCTAGCCCTGGGCCTCAGTGATGTCTTTGGCGCAATTTTGCTGTCATTGCTGCCATTGTAGGTCTCTGTCTCTGCTGCACCACCGGATGTGATTTCAGCAAAAGTATCACTAATGAAATTGCCAATATCATTCCAGCTTAAATATGAAGGTACGCCTTCTGGGCCGGGCAGTTCGCTACCCCCTGCCCGTTTTAGCATCTGGCGTTCAGCTTCATTTATATACGCCAGCATGTGCGGCTGACCCATGATTTCAGTCTGACGTGGAGCGCCGCCTTGCGCGCCTTGGTTTTTTTGCATTATGCGCTGCATACGTCGTGTCATCATGACTGTACGTTCCTCGCTGATCCGCCGTTCAAATTAAACAATTCCGCCATGTTGTATCTCGCCTTATCTCGCGCTTCTAACTGGCTCTGTGTGGCTAAGCCTGAAGTCGCATCGGCAAATATCTGAGCAACTGGATTATAAGACGGCAACTGTGAAGCTGCATTACTCTGGTTCGCCGCCATACTGGCAATCAAAGTCGGATCAGCTAAAGACTGGTTCTGAGATATGAGGCTGTTCTTCACACCTGCAAGCGCTGATCGCGTGTCGTTAGCAAACGCTTCGCCTTGTCGAGCTGCATCGACTTGAGCGTTGTTAAGTTTCTCTTGCAAATCAGCCTTACGTTTTGCGGCAACAGAACTTTGTGACATGCCACTTCTGGACAAAGCGCGGATCAAGCCCCCCATCGCATCCGTGTACTGGTCCTCAATCTGAGGTGTCGCGTAATCTATGTAATTCTGCGCTTGACCGGCATAAAAGTCATCGTCGTACCCAGCCATTGCGGTGTCGATAGCCGCCTTGCCTTCAGTTATCCGCCCTTGCCGAGCTTCCTCTTCGGCTCTTTGCCGAGCGTACTCGTCTTTTAGAAAGTCGTCACCACCGCCACCAAAACACATATTAATTTAACCTCCGATTGCGCCAGACAACACTGTCTTCTGTTGACCGCACCCAGGAAAAAACCTTGAAATCCTCACCGTTTTTCCCGTAGCCGCCCAACGTGCATTCCTCTTCAAGCCCCAAAAAATCCAGCCAACTGTGTACTTCGTCGTAACCTTCGATACTGAACGCCTCGACCCGATGCGCTTTGGCTCGATCTAATGCTGGTATTATATCGCGGATAATGCGCTTTGTCAGGTAAAGTCCGACACTTTTGAACCTGTCGGTCGCAAACATCCCCAAATTCCAGACACCAGGTCGAACAGGGATATAAGAAACAATGGCTACAGGCTCTGTATCGCCAACAACATATACCGTTTCAAACTCTGCAATTTGATTGGTAATATTGTATGCCATTTCGTTTCTATCATCGTCATATCGCAGTGCTGATATTTCCCGATAGTCTCGCTCACGCATGTTCCGCGCAACTGTAAAGATGTCTTGAGGCTCCGCATGGCGTAAGAACATTAACCACTCTCCGCTGATGTGTAATGAACGGCTAAGTTTCCGAGCTTTGCGGGACCCGGTTTCTGACAGGTCAACCTGGGAGCAACGTGCGTAGTATAACCGTTGACCGCTGCGCGCCCTAACCCGTAAGTTGTCTTATAGACTGTCGCCACTTCCTCCAGCGCAGTTATATCTTGCGGATCAGTGGCTATCGAAACTGTCCAGACGTTTTCACAAGTGACGTCAATACCCGTTAAATCCTTAAACGTTGCTGGGCTACTGCCATCCAAGAACGGCATTTGAACAACAACTTCGCAGCTGTCATAAATGTTGCCGTTCTCACCACCCAAAGAATAGAGCTTGTTGCCGCTTCTGCACAAAGTTTGACGACCATCATATGCCCACTGATCCACAACAAACCCAGGCTCATAGACAGACCAAGCCGACACTTTCGACGACGGGAAGAAACTAAACACATACATTGTGCTGCCGATAGCCAGTATGTAACGACCGTCACGCTGTTCTAATGTTGCCTTCGCCAACTCTGCAATAGATCGGTTTGCTTGAATTTGGTCAACGATTAGCTCGTCAATGGGATTGCCAATGTCACCCACGAAGGCGGCGTTAGAGCTGTCGCGTGAACGCAAACTGCGCAGTCCAGACAGCGATAAGTAGAACACGTCGTTCTCGCCAAACTCAACAACGCTGTCGGGCGCAATGGTCCCAGTGTTTTGCAAAACCTGTATTTGTTGATTAAGGGCTTCGTCTGCATCTACAAACCAAATTTGTATCGCCTCTTCGGCAAGCACAGCTATGTTATCAAAGTATGTCGCAATCGCTTTAAGGTCTTCAGAACCGCGTGAGTGGTTAGCAAGGTTGATAAAACCCGCGCCCAACGTTGTGTCGTTCCACTCTGTCGGATCATCTATCGCGGAAAAGTGAAGCAAACTGTCTGACAGCGCGTACATCTTTGTTTTGACCGGGATGACAAAGGCCCCAGGGCTGTATGCGTTGATTGTAGACGCATCAGCGCCGCCGTCTAAGTAAGTCTGCGAAACAGGGTCAAACGCTGTAGTAACGTCCCCGCTTGTTGTGATCGAGACCGCCTTGTTGTTTTGGTTCGATCCGCTTTCTTTAGATATTATGTTTACAAACTGATTTACGCTTGTCGCTTCATACTCAGGGCCAGATGCAAAATCATTTATAGCTTCAGCAATTTTTAGTGCTGTGTAGGTATGCGAAGTCTCCCAAGTCACCTGATTTCCGATAAGGTTAACGCCATCAACGGTAATGGCCGTTATCGCGTTATCAATGCCGCCAGAGGCGTGAGAAATGTTGCCAACAGTAAACGCCCCATCAACTTCGGACGTAAGCTGGAATCCGTTATATGCAATGCCAACCGCAGGCGCTGTAATCGTAACCACGTTGCCAGCCGCTTGAGCTGTGTAGTCGCTAGGGCCAGAAGTAATAGCCGCTGCAACATTAGACGCTGTTAGGCTGTTCGAGCCGTTGTGAGACACAGGGCTACTAATTAGATCGACAGCGTTAATCCGTAAAATCCGCAGCTCGTCGCCGGGGTTACTTGTGCCGCCAGTTACCTCCAAAGAAGCTGTAGCGGCAGTCCCGCCAGCAGTACCGGCAGTCACCTCGAATGTATTGCGCGCACGGCCATCAAACCAATCAGTAATTCGCACACCATCGAAGTAGTGGTATATTCGACCATCCGCAAATTGCGCCGCTGCATACACCTTTCCGTTGTAGAAAGTCGCCTTGAGAACGTCAGTCAGCTCTTCGCCAGAAGGATGCTGCAACCGAATGTAAGTCACGTTAGACGGCGTATCCGCTGGGAAAGTGACGCTAGACGCTGCATCAGACCCAAATGTGTAAATCTGACCAGCAGAAGCGGCTAGGCCGATAGTGTTACTGGGCAGCTCGACAAGCTCGACAAACGCAGGGCGCTTTTCAATCTCGCCGCCGCGCGTGATGTGCGCGTTCTTAAGCTCGATCAAAGTCCCAGGAGCGGCTGTCACGTTCATACGCCGACGATCTAAGCCGCCACGGAAGTCTTCGACCAAAATATAAGGCATCAGCTATTTCCTGTTGTGGCAATCAATGGTGGGCCTTTAGGGCGATACATGCCGTCTGGCTCACCGCCGCCAATGACAAAGGTTTCAGTCTTAGCCATACGCGCCTTTAGACGTGCGTAATGCGCTTGAGCTTGCGCAATTTTGTTTTGAGCATCAGCCTGCTTTTGACGCGCCAGAATTTCTGCCGCAGCGTAGAGAACAATCAGCTGGTCATCCAAATCCGCAGTGTCGGCCTCGCCAGTAAACTGACTTAGGTTCTTAATACCATGAACGCGAACGCTGTCTGTGCCTGTTGCAGCATCAGAGTTATTGGAAGGGATAGGCCAAAGCTCGATCTGGTTGTTTTCATATGCGTCGTAACGACGGATAGGTGATGAACGAATGCCGCGATCACTATCATGTTGATTGTAGTGTTCTGCGGTAATGCCATATTTGAGCTTTGACCAGTAATCTCCGTGTTTTGTTTCCATGCGCTCGATGCGCTCAAACACTAGACCATCAGGTACGTCATAGTAACGCTGCCCAGCACTAATCGCGATGTCGCGCGTAATGGAAAGAAAAGGCCAGCTGTAGTCGTCCCACAACCGCCTTTGCGTTCTTTGCAGCATGTTAATGAAAACATCGCGTGTCGCCTTGCCTAAATTCGGCTGCAAGGAGTGCCCGACTTCCGCCCTTAAATCATCAATCAGCTGCCCTAATGACGTACCTCTAGCCATGATCTATTCCTCGACAAATGCCTCGTTTTCAGGCGTTGCGGGATCATCTTTTACGAAATGCCCCTTTTCAGTACGGGCGCGCTTCTTAGTTGCCCTTCTCTTAATCGGCTTCAAAGGCTCCGGCTTCCAGGATGGGTCAAGCAATTCGCTTGGAATGCGCGCAGCTTCTAAAGTGGCCGGCAAGTCACCAAACTGGTTAAACATGCCGACAACTTTTTCATCTTTGTAAAAGCTGCCAAGCCGGTTGCGCTCTTGGTCAACTGAAGAATCCAGTTCGCCTACGACACGAATGTTTGTCACAGCATCAGCGCCGTGAATTGATTGCAGCAGCATGATTTCGGCTGGTGTAACTTGGGTTTTTGGTACAACGCTACGAATATCCCCACCAATAGCGACCGTGCACCTACATAATTGAAACATGGTTTTCTCCTGATTGTGATGGAGGGGCGCACCGCGCCCCCCCTTTTGAAATTATGCAATTTCATAAACACCGTGGCAGTTCAGCTGAGTTGCCGAAAGTGCCGCAGTAGTAGTGATAGCGCGATACATAACGTACTGATCCGCTGGACGCGCAGGGCTGTGACGTTTCATCTTTTCCCCGTCCATGTAGTACATGCACAGCTTAGATGAATCGATGATGTAGCAACGTTTGCTGGGAGTTTTGCCAGAAATTGTCAGATCATCGAGCGTCGGGTCATAAGCGAAGGTCAGACCGTTGTAGCTGATTTCGCCCATTGCGATGTTTTGGCCGCGTGAGAAGCCAGTCTGAGAGTAGTTACCATTGCGGCGAAGTTCGTCACCAAGACGATCCAAGAACGCAGAACCACAAACTGCAACGTTTGGTTTACCACCAAAACGCTTGAGTTGGCGCATTTCTGAATGAAGAGTTTCAATCAGCTCTTGACCGCCAGACGTTGTAGAAATCGCAACGTTAGAACGGTTGCGCCACCATGTGTTAGACACTGTAGACAAACCGCCAACAGTAGTGCCAACAACAGTCGGATCATCCAAAACTAAAGTCTGAATACCAGCAATCGCATTAGCGTCTGCCGTGCCGTCGCCATAAAGGAAGTCATTGATACCGCGCGTGTACCCTTCCATCATGTCGTCCAGCTTGTCTTCAAACAAGTTTGCAAGAACCGTTTGATCGCGCCCAGAATGGTTAGAAACACCAGAAGATGTGGTGCTATCCGTAACGCTAATACCGTCCTTTTTAAGTTCGGTCAGCGTCAAGGAAATACCAGCGTGGTGCTCTTTCCAAGAGTAGTTTGCGCGCTTGATGTTTGCTGGGTTTGCATAAGTTACAGTATCGTTATGCGTATATCCAGAAACTGAAGTGGTGTAAGTACCTTTTACGGCTACACTCATTTCACCTTTGCCCCCTGGGAATGTCTTAGACCCAGAGTCCATTGCTTTGAGCAAAGGTTTATCTTGCAGTGATTGAGAATAAACGTTGCCTTTGTCGATGTAGTAATCGAGGGCAGCGTTAGCGATGTTGTCTAGTTCGGCTGATGAAAAAGCCATCTTACTTTCCTAACGTGTTATGAGTTGCCCAAAGCATTGGCAATCGCGTCTTGTAACGACTGTGGTTCCGCTTGTGGGCTTCCTCCAATTTTGCCACCTGATGCCGTCTTAATTGGGCGTCGGTCTGCAAAGCGCGTTTGGAAACGGGTGTTGACCGCATTATAAGCCTCTTTCGCCATAGATATTGCATCTTGCGGCGTATTTGGCCTTCCTCGCTCTGAAACCATAACCCTAATCCGGTCATCAATTTCTTCTTGCTTGAGGTTAAAGTCAGGGTCAGACTGTCGGGCTTTCTCTTCCCACGCAGTCACCGTTTCAGCCAGCGAGTTAATATGCTGCCGCGCGACGTTCTGTTGCTGCGCTTGGGCATATTGATTTACTTGGGCGTTAGCCCTTTGCTCACCAGCTCTCGCAACCGCTAACTCTCGTCCCGCATCTTCGTCTAAGTAGCCATCGTCAACACGGGTCTGAATATCTTTCGGCAGCACAATTCCAGCTGCTTGGGATAAATTCTGCACATACGGTTTTAGAGCATTAAGTGCGGCCATTGGATCGGCTTTCATCAAAGCCATGATCTCCAAACCTTTTGCGGCTTCGTCACCAGACAGTTGGTTGTCCATCAGGTAATTCTGCATCACGCTAAACTTTTCAGCACTATCCTTGTATGAGTTCCGTTCTTCCAATACTTTCTTAAAACGTGGATGTTTATGAAACGGTTCGTCAGAAAAATCCTCTGCGTCATCGACTACTTCATCGTTTTTAGCATCAGACTCAGCTGCAAGCGTATCCGGTTCCTCAACCTCGTCTTCAGAGTGCGACTCTGTTTCCTCTTCGGGCTGCATCGCGTCTTGTATGACACTCAACAAATCCGCTTCGGTTTCGCTTTCTGCGGCAGACGACACCGCATTATCGTCCTCGATTACTTCGGTCTCGGTGGACGGTTCCGCAACCTCGGTTTCTTCAACCATCTTAGCGTCCTTCTCCTTTTATTTTACATCTGTTGATCGTAGTTTTCAACAAAATGCAAAAATTTACTGGTTATTAGCTCCCATCGGCGCTGGGCCTCCCCCGCCCCCTGGAAGCTGCCTCGGTGCATTATCTGCACCCCCTCCTGGTGGACCCTGCAAAGCTGGATCACCAGTTCCCGGCTGTTGCGCTTGGTTCATTGCAACAATACTAGGAATCTTATCTGCAAACGCTGAATCAAGCTCGAGCTTGTCATCAAGACGTTTAAGCAATTCTTTAGCCAGCCACTTGGGGTCGATACCCGGTATTTGCAGCAAGAACGGCATAATCCGCTCAATGTTTGCAAGCTCGGCTGCGCGGTTAGGTTTACCCGTCGATCCCGCTTCGATCTCCAGATAAATCTCCTCCATTATTTGATCGCGTGTCATCTCCGGCCAAACAGCGCCGGGGCCAACAATCTTCTTAACTTCATCGATAGACAAATTCGCCAAAACGACTTGACCGGCAGCGCGCGTCATTTCCGACATAAAGCTGTCTAGCTCGTCAACATTTGCGCCCATCGTTGACATACGCGCGCTTTCGGCAATCGATGTCTCTGTCGCCGTAGCTCGGGACAGCCCACCAAACTGAGCCTCTTGCGCGCCGACAACAAGCTGGATGTCGTCAAATATAGTGCGTACTTCGTAGAGATTTGGATCAATGCCAATCTGACCTATCGGCTGAATAACGTCATTGACCTTCTGACCAGCTGCAAGCGCCTGTAGCTCGATAACAGCGTTTGCTGGGTGCGTAGCCAGCTTTTCCTTATCCACATCCTCAAGAACACCAGCCGGTGCTGCATACTTAGGACGATTGGCGCGTCTATGCTCACGCAAGCCTTGCCTTGCCCGATTGTATTCGTGCTGCATAGGCATCAAAAGGCTGACGTCTGAAGGTGGGTAAAGGTAATCCTTATGCTCTATCTCGTTAAAAACCAGCGAGAAGATAGGCCAAAATGTTTCAACTTTTACGTCTGGCCCCATAGGTTCACGCAAAAAGTCATTGTGACCATCGGCAAGACAATACTGAACGCCAGTCTTGCGGTCATACACCTCAAAGATTTGTACTAGACCATCAGGCGCGCCTTCACCGTTAATATCGTCATGCGAAGATCGCTGACGGTATTCATCGTATGGGCCAGTTGACCGACCCTTCATATCATATGTGCGGTACTTGTCTTTGAGATCGACGTCGTAAATCTCTTTTACTTCGTCTGGCGTTAAATACATTTCGTGGGCAATCCATTCCGCACCAACGAACCCGCGCAGCTGACGGCATCGAGGGTCTACAATAATGGAATTGGCCTCTGGGAAGTCAAACACCAAGCCTTCGCGAATAGTTACCATAGGCTCCTCTAAGAGCGTCTGCATTGAAAGCATCAGCTCTTCGATCTCTGGATCATCCTTTTGAATTTTACCCTTTTGAGCCTCTTCAGCTACGCGGCGAAGAAAATCCACTTGTGCTTGAACGTCAGCAATTTTAGCCGCAACTTCCGGTGCCCTATCAACGTCACGCTGAAAACCTACCTTCACAAAGCCAACGCCAGTAGTAATAACGCGCCGAACCAGCGCCTTCATTTGTGCCTTGAACGCTGGTTGCTGTTCTTTCATGTAGTAGTCAAAGAGATTTTCGAGCGTCTTTGCGACGTTATCGAGCATCTTGCTCTCGTTCTTGCCATTCATGTAGTCTTGAATAATCATCGAGGCTTCTGGCGGCACGGGTAATCCGTTTTGCGACGACGCCTCAGAGGCCATAAACGCTTGAGCCAATGTTTCAGCATCGCCATCCCAAACCTCATACGACATACGGTTGCGCCGCTTGGCTACTGCCTTGGGGTTTTTAGCGTAAAGAGCAGCCGTGCGTTGCTGAACGTGGCGCTGTAATATATTGGCGACGTAATTATCAGCAGACCAGTTCTTTTCATCATAGCCATTAAGCACAGCGTCCATGTCAGTTCGCATTTGCTTAAACGACTTTTCGTGAAACTTCTTAGCGTGCTTCACTTTAGCCAGCCATTGATTAACCAGCGCAGTTCGACGTTGTGTAGGTTCTGACCGCTCTTCGTCTGTCGTATCTATCATCATTTCTTCGTGCATTACCAACCACCAGTTTTGTTTTCCAAAAATTGCTGCTTACGACGTTGTGCGGAATCCCACTTAACCCACGCCAACGTACCGACTTTTGGACGACTATCTGACTTCACTATACCACCTCCAGGGGTAGTTAGTCGAGCCAAGCCCATCCCCACCCAAGCAAGGGTGTCTACAAAGTCGTCATTTCGCCCATTGGGAAACTTTAAAAGCTCGTCAGTTGCCTTTTGAGTCCACACAGATTGACGCGGGAACAATACCTTATTCATAGCCATACGACCCAGTATAGACTGTGCGCGCTGAACCTTGTTCGCTACTGGCGTGACTTCCTCAATCCGGCAGTAAACCTTTTCCTCGCCCATGCGTTTGCGCAAGAACGGACCAATAGCCTTGGATATGTGGCCTTTTTCAGCCCACCAAATAAGAGGCTTCCACTTGCGCATCAGCTCCAACATGGCGTCCACAACCTTGTCTGTAGTTCGCTTTTCCCACCAGCAATCCAACAAGAATATGTCATCGTTTCTGTCTACTCCCACAATCAACAAACACGTCGCATCGTTCCGCGTCTTATCAACTCCAACAGCATGATCTGAAGCTGCGTAAATACGCATATCGTCTGGAACGTCTTTGCGATTAAAGTATTTGATATTTTCGCGCCGAAATAAATCACCGTCTTCCGCTGTCGGCCTGCCTTGATACAAAGCACTGAAGCCACGCGGATCAAGACGCCGCTGCGCCTCCATAAACTCCATATCAAACCGCTCGGGCCACAACAGTTCACCCGGCTTGCGGCCAAGAGGGTCTTCATCTTCCGCCAAGGCGGGTAAGTTAATAATCTTCCACTTTGCAGCCTCCTCGGGGCTGTAATGCGGGTTTGTGGGGTCCGTAAGACGACCAATAAGATCATCCTCATGCCAGCGCGTCTGAACGATAACAATAGATGCTGATGCTGTCATAAGGCGCGTCATCAACACTTGTGTGAACCACTGCCACAGTTGTTCCCGCAACGTCGGGCTGTTGGCCTCTAAGCTATCCTTGATCGGATCGTCAAGAATAACAAAATCGCCGCCACGGCCAGTGATCGAACCACCTCGACCAACAAATACCGACATGCCGCCAGACGTTGTTTGTATCCTCGACTTCGATGCACCGCCCTTGCGCAACCCAAAGCTCGGGAAAACATGCTTGTATTGCGGCAGCGTCATAATATTTCTGACATCTGCACCAAAATCTTTCGCAAAGTCTTCGTTATAGGTAGCAAAGATCACATTGCGGTACGGATCGCGACCCTGCACCCAAGGTACGAACCGGCGCGAAACTAACTCCGATTTACCGTGCCTGGGCGGCATAGATACGATTAGACGCGGAATGTGGCCCTTTTCTACCTTCTCCAGAACCTTGGCTAACGCTCGATGGTGCTTTGCATCCTTAAACATGCTTTCGTCAATGTTCTCTGGATCATCCGCATCAGGCATCGTGTACTTAACAAAATCGACAAAGCTAGTCCGGCACTCAATAGCTTTTTTAAGCCTGCGCGCCGATGCAATCTTTTTATCTAGCTCGTCAAAACGCTTGTTCTCACTCATTGGCTAAATCCAACGCCTTTTCCAGAGTTTCAGTATTGCGCCTACTCCAGCCCTTTCCGTAGATTTTATAATCGTCAAGAGAGCGATAAAAAGCCTCACGACCATCATAATATTTGTGAAGCACATCCACGGGATCAAAGTCATACACCGCTGCAATAGTTTTAGGTCCGATAGCACCATCAGCCGTTGCAGACACTGAACGCTGCAAAATCTTGGCAGCGCGGCCTGGTCCGGCGTTAACACAAAGGTCGGCGCAGCTTACGTCTACACCAGAAGGAAGTTCATCTGCCTTAACCGCATCCCAGTAGTTCTTTTTGTAAAGAGGCTTAACATCATCAACGGTCAGCTCCCGCATCACTTCTTTCGGTGCAGGCTTGCCGGTATATTTCGCCCAGTTCCACGAAGTAACACCAAGCATTGTGCTGCCTTCGTTACCGTGGCCGTCACCCTTGCTGTTACCCTTGTCGCGCTGATCGTCAGTAAAGCCGCCCTCATGCTTTATCAGCATTTCAAAAAACGTTTCCCAGTTCTCTTTCATTTTTTTCCTCCGAAAAATTTAGTTGCTGACCGCACGGCGAAGCTACTGGCAACAATTACACCCAATGTGTAGCTGTACCAATCCGGCATGGTGTCCAGAGCGGCAAAACCGTCTGTAACCGCTTGTTTTGCCCAACTAAAAGGCAGGAAGCTCAGTATCAAGGGAATGGAGAAAAGCAGCACAAGATACTCGTCTTTCCAAGAATTTTGAGTACCCTCGGCCATAATCTTTTCCCAGTCAGCTTCTGACGTAGCAGCAGATTTCATTATGGTTGCCTTGGCTTCCGCCTCAACTAGCTTTAAATTTGCAGACGCAGCCTGTGCGCTTGCCTTACCTTTAAGCCAGCCGCCAGCTAATTCAGCTACTGGTCCTATCAGTGCTTGAAGCATTATTCTTACTCTCCATTGCGTTAAAACCAAAATATGCAGCGGCTATGCCAGATGCACCGATTACATATACCGCAGCAATATCTGCCAATAGACCCGCAGCAGTCTCTAAGCCCCACAGAGAGGCCGCTAGGATGACAAAAGGATACAAAACCATCCCAGATAGGGAAAACCATGTCATGCGCCTCTGCGCGTCCCTTTTTGCGTCAGAGTCTTCCATTCGGCGGCGGCGGTCTTCCAACATGATCTCATGCTCTATTGGATCAATCTCTCCATTGCCGTTTAGGTCATATTCATTTGGCATATTTCATTCCTCTATCTCGCAAGAGTGCTAAAACTTCAGAAAAGTCTCGACCAGATCGCGCAGCCAAGCCTTCAATGATTAACTCAACATTCTGATCGAACAGGCGTATGATCTCTGAATCCTTCATAAATTTACCTTAAAGCATTGCAGATACTCATTGGCCTTTGTGATTAAAACAGACGCGCGGCGCAGTTCATCGGTGCAATCTTTTTCGTTGTTGTACTGTCCCACTTCGAAGTGAATGACCTGAGCTGTAAGTTGGAACCAAAGGAGCAAGTACATCACCTGACCTCTTCCGCAAGCAACGCTGCAAACCAAATCATCCCGCCGCTTCCAACAGCAAACACGATGCAAGCAACAGCAACTGTAATAAAGTAAAATATGCGGTCACGCTTTGCAGCCTGCTCCTCCAGAGCTTTCTTCTGCCGCGCTCTAGCTGCGCCCATCTCGCGCTGCACGCTTTCCCACATTCCAGGTGGGCCATACAACCGGCAATGACTGCGAAGCGTGTCCATAGCTTCCTTGTGCTTCATCTTCGCGTTTGCAATTGCGAAACCTTCCTCTTCAGTGGAGGTCAGGCGACCGAGCGGCCCCTTATGTCGGCCCTTTTCCGCTAAATTTATATCAGCTTCTAGCTTTGCCAGCTTGCCGAACTGAGGGAGTATTGACCCAACGTCCTTCCCGGCCTGCACGGCAGAGCTAATGCTTCCAGATATTGTGCTAACCGCACTTGCGAGAGCTAAAACCTCAATCATGTTTCAACAAACCTCGCCGGGCAGACAAACAAGTAGCTGACGCGATAGACCCTGTCGTACCACAAGCCATTCCTTGCCGTGCCGCAGTTGTAAAAACAGTATTGGAACAACCGGTTCCCGCCTTGCGTCCAAGCGTGGTTGAATGAAACAAAGGCAAGGACACAGATCATCACCCCATCTTCGTCAACACAGCTACTAGGAGGCCAATGATTGAGGCAGTTGCTGCAATCATAATGCTTTCCATGCGCTTCACGCGACCAAACAAATCCTTAAACTGGATTTTCACTTCAGTCTTAATAGCGATCACCTCTTTCTCAAGGCCGTCGATCCGTTCATGCGCGGATGATACTGTACGTTTGTCCATTTATCAGTCTTTCTGTTTACCGTATTAATCGACACTTAGGGCTTAGTAGGCCAATCAGCCTCTTCCAAGTTAGGCCAATTAGGATTGTTTGTAATGTCACGCAATGCTTGTCGATATACCGCCCACGCCGCTTTATCTACAGGCGCATCAGCTACTTGTGTCCAATCAGACTGCGCCAGCAAACCATCACGCTCTGCACGATTTTGTGCGGCAGTGTTATCGTCGTATTCCTGAATTTCTTCGGCAGTCTTGTTTGACACCGTCCAGCCAACAGTCCAACTACCGTCAACAAGTGTAGGGGTAGCTTCCTGTTCAACCTTCTGGGTACGGTCATCAATGTCAGGCTGCGCTGTGAATGTCACAGGGTAAACACCCCAGCCAGCAAGCATATCATCAGGGATACGCTTGGGAAATGATGTATTCGGATTGTCACGGCGCAGTTTCCCTACGTTGTAGGGATATGTATCTACGTTACCGTTTGTGATTTTGACGTGCATTGCAGTCTCCTTAGAGGTTGGTCAATTCGGTGGTGTAAGTTGGTGTTGCCGTTGTGACTGACTGCGAGGTCTGTGACAGAGAAAGGCCCGTGTAGCTAAGGTAATCGCCTCTCCTAGTCTCTGCGGAGTTTGTTGTTACAGTTGCGCTTTCCGCTGCATATGTAAAATCACCAAATGTTCCCGTACCAGAACCATCCGCTGCAAGTTTAGCTAGGAACCCTGCACCAGATGTGAGACTAAATGCGTCAGCTCCAGAAACATATAAAAACTGTTGGTCTTCACTTATGGCTAATCTGTAAGCAGTCATATTGCCGTTACTATTAGAAAGCTTGTTGCTCCAAACAAGATCGCCACTACTGTCTAGGCATACAACTGTAAAACCACCCGTTCCTCTCAACAGTATGTAAATGTTGTCACTGCTGTCGGTTTTAACATCTTCCTTACTGTTGTCTGACACAGTTACTTGCTTATTCCAAATCTCAGAAAGGCCATGTGATATTCTAACAACTCTTGCGCCATTAACGCCACCCTTTTGCCCCAGAATAACTGCATCACTTGTCCCAATTCTGTCACAAGCAAACCATCCGCAATTATTGCCAAACTCAACACTACTCATGCCAGCGGTCAAAGAGCTTGTTCTCATTAAAAAACCAAAACCGCTACCACTTGCAGAGGTTTGCCCTACATAAAAATGAACAGTGCCACTTACACAAACATCGCTGAACATATTTGTGTAGTTTCCACCCTGCATGTAGTCACTGATTGTTGCGTTTGAATTAACACCAGCCCAATAAGCACCAGTTGAATATGTTGGGTGAGAGTATGATCTGCCAACTGCGACTAAACCGTTGGTAATATCGCTCCAAACGCATCTGTAAACTTGGTCAATAGAGCTTCCTGAATGTTTATATGTTGCTATACGAGAGCCATCGCTTGCATCTATTTTAAAAGAAGTCCAATCCCTTACGGTGCTGTTGGCGTATCCAATTGCATAAATATACCCATCGCTTCCGACATCGAAATCATCTATCCAATATCTATCACTAGAGTGATAATATAGTTTTTCCCACTGGCTTTCTCCATCAGAGTTAAACTTAATAATAAAGCCGCCCCTGCTCGTTGGCCCTGATGATGTGCCATAGCTGAACCCGCCGACATAAACATCATCATTGCTGTCAACTCTTACTGTGTAAGATGTGTCAGATAAGCTGTTATATTCAAACGCAAGATACCAGTTTTCACCTCCTCCAGCACCCGCAGCCGCAATAGTTGTAAGTTTACTTGTTAGGCTCATGCCATTGCCGCCCCACCTTGGAAGCCGTACCATGTTGTGCCGCCATCGTGAGTAATGAAGACAAGCACATTGGTCTCGCCACTGGCAGGAGCATCAGGCGCAGTAGCCCCAGCCCAGTCAACGGATGCAGGCCATGTGATCGTATGTGTGCCGCCAGCCGTGAGCTTGATAGTGAAGCCATAAGCTGTGCCACTCGCGGGTGGGTTGGTGAATGTGAAGGTGGTATTGCCTGATGTGCTTAGGGAGAACACGTTGCCTGTCTCACAGTCTACCGTTGGCGTTGTCCCAGACAGTGCAGAGTAGGTCTCGTTGTAGCTGTCGGCTATGAGTTCGCCTGATACGTCAACGCCTGTGGAGGTAGTGGCGAGTTTGGTGGTTCCTTGAAAGGCTAAATCACATGAACCACCTGTGTTAAATGCTGCCATTTGAACTGCATTTGTGCTATCGTAAAACGTAATCTGTGATCCATTTGTTTGAATGGACAGTACGCCTGCACCTAGCTCACGGATAATGCTGTTGTTGTTTGACGAATTGTGAAGGATTTCCAAGTCACTGCCAGCACCAAAGATGGCCTTGTCGTTGTCGCCAAAGGACACATCGCCAGTGAATGTGCCACCTGTCTGAGCAACAAAGTCAGTGCCAGCAACAGGAATAGTTGGTGTGCCAGTAACCTCTGAGTATGCAATAGCCCCATCAGCCAGTGGATTACCCGCTGCGATTAGGTTTGCTAAGTCTCTTGCTTTGGTCATTACGCATTACCTTCTGTGATAAGGAGCTTAGTTGCGGAGAGAGCCTTGCCCACTTTGTAACCTGTGTCTGTTGTAGTTAGCGTATTAGTTTCGGGGTCTATGTAATAAGTCTCACCAGACG
>Ga0209199_1003136_pt1 | contig 16709 bp, 13 predicted proteins | sample COGITO_mtgs_1105_7_FD_184805 | JGI IMG/M metagenome (GOLD analysis project Ga0209199, IMG submission 184805) | Pelagic marine microbial communities from North Sea - COGITO_mtgs_110523 (SPAdes) (version 2) | ecosystem: Environmental > Aquatic > Marine > Epipelagic ...
GCGGGTCAAAAAATCGCTGCACCAGTTGAATAATCGTAGACTTGCCAGCCCCAGAAGGTCCGACCAAAGCCACCGTCTCACCGGGATTGATGGTGAAATTCACCACATTCAGCGCCGGCGAATCTGGTCGGCTTGGAAAAGCAAACTGAACATCTTCAAAGACGATAGCCCCAGTTTTCGCGGGTGTCGGCTCTATTGGATCGGCAATCGAATCCTCAGCCTTCAGTAACTCAACCAAGCGTTCAGTTGCACCAGCCGCCCGCTGCAGCTCGGACCAAAGCTCTGACAAAGCCGCGGTAGAGCTGGCAACAATTGCGGCGTAGATGACAAATTGCACCAATTGTCCCGCAGTTGTGGCGCCGCTGCGCACATCAATGGCACCAATCCACAACACCCCCATCACACCGCTAAATGCCACAAAGATGATGATCATCGTAATCAGCGCACGCACTTTGATCCTTGCACGGGCGCTGCCATAGGCTTTTTCGGTGACATCTGAAAACTCTGCTGAACTGCGCGCCTCATGGGTAAAGGCTTGTACGGTTTGCGCCGACAAAAGCGATTCCGACGCCTTCCCGGAAGAGGCCGCGATCCAGTCTTGGTTTTGTCGCGACAAGCCGCGCAATTTACGTCCCAATGCCAATATTGGACCCAAGATTAAAGGCACGATCAAAAGAACCAAACCGGTCAGCTTTGGCGAGGTCCAGAGCATCATGATCAACCCACCAGACATCATCAGCATATTCCGCAGCATCCAGCTGGCAGAAGACCCAATGACCGATAAGATCAATGTCGTGTCGGTTGTGATGCGGCTGAGAACTTCACCCGTCATCAATTTCTCGAAATACGCCGGCGACATGCCAATCATGCGGACAAAGATGGCCTTGCGCAAATCAGCAACCACGCGCTCGCCAAGACGTGTGACCACATAATAGCGTAGGCCCGTGCCCAGAGCGAAGACCGCAGCCACCGCAATCGCGCCCAAAAAATATTGATTGAGCAAAGATACATCCCCAGCGGAAAATCCGTCAATCACCCTGCGGGCCGCAACCGGCAGGATCAACGAGACGCTGGCCGTTATGGTGAGGGCCGCCAATGCCAATACGACCCAAACTTTGTAAGGGGAAAAATAAGGGAGCAGAGCTTTTAATACGCCAACTTGTTTTGAGGCTGCGCGCTCGTCGCTCACCTCTGCCGCTGAATTTGGTGTCTGTGCCATACCCGCCCCTTGAGTTCGTGCAGACGATGTAACCGGGTGCAGTGCAACCAACAAGAGGGCGCGTTCAATAAAATTGGAGTATCGCATATGCCGCGGCGACCAACAGGCCAAGAGTCTCACCAACCGGCCGGCGACCACAATTTTTTAGGATCCATCACCCCAAAAACCTGCTTCCGCGCGATAGAAACGCGTCAAAGTTTAAACCAATCATTAACAGGTTTAAATCAAAGTATAAACGATCTCTAAATTGTAAATTAATATCAAAAAAAGCACAATTTTCATACTTTTGAAGGACAATTTTAGCCAGTTGTCCAGTTGAGAAATACAGCGGGCGGATTTACCATTTGTTCGTATTTGTGAGCTTACTTGTGCAGCGAAGTCTCGCAACTTCTTCCCAAGACTTCAATTAAAGCAAACATTAATTAAGTACACCACAATGACATATGCAATGAAACTCGCCGCACCATTTCTCTTGGCAACATTGGCATCGGCTCAGGTCGCTCAGGCTGGCAGTGCAACTGGAATAATGAATGTCTCTGTTAACGTTCATAGTTCTTGCACCGTTTCTGCTGTTGCTCTGAATTTTGGCTCCATTACACCAGGTTCAGCAACAGATGCACAAGGCAGCATCGGCGCCGCCTGCACAACCGGCACAACCTATAAAATCACCATTGATGGGCGGCAGCTCTTTGGTTGATACCAACCGGCGTTTGGCTGAAGCCGAGAGCAAAAACTATCTGGAGTATATCATCGCCTTTGATGAATCTCGGGCAGTCGATAGCTACATTCCAGCAAATGACGCCTTGGTCAGCAACGCTATCGCTGAAAGCAGCGAGACCGTGAATTATTCGCTCTATGGCCGCGTTTTGGCAGACGAAAACAGTGTAGGGGTCGTTGGCACTTACTCCGATACACTGGGCATTACCGTCACATACTAATACAAACGATTAGATGAAATCCCTTGAATTGGGCCCTGAAGATTCCGTTCACAGGGCTCACTTCATTCCACCGATACTGGTCGATAGCCCCTCTTTTAATTTTGTTTTTCATGTATAATTTCAATAATTTACCTGCGTTTTAAGCAATGATTTAACACTCCCTAAGTATAGCGATACCTACCATTTATCGAACCCAATAGGGTCACACTTTCAGGAGACTTCCTATGACTGGCATTTTGCGCATACTTTACACCGCTTTCACCATTGTTTTTCTGGCAACCAGGCTTCAGGCCAATTCTACAATTGTCCCCGTTATTGTCGACGTGGAAGCCTCTGGCCGCGGAGTTGTGGAAATCACAAAACTGCGAACTCAACCCACACTTTATAACATCGAAGTGTTGAAATGGGCCATGGTCAATGGAACCTATGAATATAAGACAAAAGATTATTCATCGTCAGCCCACCAAGCTTCAAACTCCATCCCGGAAAATCCAAGAAAGTACGTCTGGGCTTTCGCGGAAAGCGTGGCACCCCATCAGAACAAACCTTCCGTCTTATCGTCGCAGAAGTTCCCTCAGAGGTGAAGAAAGCCGAGGAGGGCACATCAACACTTGATGTGATTCTGCGCCATGTCCTGCCGGTTTATGTCGCCCCGCAAAGCCCCGGTGGGCCGAAATTGAGCTGGACCATCACGAGCCAAGGCGACACCGCCACCCTGCGGGCCACCAACTCAGGCAACCAGCGGGTGACCATGGTAAGCGTCGGATTGCATCCGAATTCCAACCAGGACAACACGCCCGTATATGCCAACAACAGCATAGCACATACTTTAGTGGGATCCTGGCGGGAATGGCAAGTAAAACTGCCGGAAGGTATGCCGCCAGGCAAGGCGGTCTACAAACTGACTGGGTTGAACCAAATCTATCAGCTGGCCAATCATGAATAGGGTAACGTGGGCGGCATTTAAACATATGTGTGCTTAATCTCTATCTCTTGTAGGGTTTGGCTTGTACCCTTGGTGCAGGCCAGCGCCACCAAAACGCGCAGGTGCATCTGCGCGTTAAGCCTAGCCCGCTGTGCCCCATCGCAGAATATCAGGCGGTCAATGGCGCAGGCCTAGAGTTCGCAGCTGATGCCGCGGATCCGCAGGCGGTGGCACCGCTGTCTTTGACACCACAAGAAAAGGTCAGGCTTGACCTCACCTTTCATGCACAGTTGAGACTGGGGCCACAAACGCCAGCCAGTGCTGTTGAATTTCTATGCGATTTTGATGTGACCCTTGAGTCCAAACCTTAGATCCATACCACGAAAGAACATGGAACCCACTATATGTTTGTATTCATGACGGAAAAAATGTGTGATTTTGGAGCGGGTAGCGGGAATCGAACCCGCACCTTAAGCTTGGAAGGCTCTTATGATACCATTTCACCATACCCGCACCGTGTCAGAGAGGTATGCCAGCGCAATTTCAACGTCAAGTCCGGAAGTGCAGAATATCCACACTTTGGCACAGCCAACAGAGTATGGCCTGTGTTAAGCAGGTTCCGCCTTCCGACCTATTCGCTGGCGATAGAGTGTAAAAGCGCCCGTACCAACAATAATCGCAGCCCCCATTAAAGCCAAAGGATCTGGCAATTCACCAAAAAATACGTAGCCCAATATTAATGCCGCAATGAGGCCAATATAGCGAAACTGTGCGGTGAAGCTGACATCCCCTGTGCGAATGGCGTAAACACTGACCAGATATCCCAAAAAGATTGCAAATGAAGAGCCGCATAGGGCCGCCCAAGATGTCAGAGAAATCGCCACCCAGGGCTCAAACCTCGCTGCTACAGCCGCCGCACAGAACACACCAACGGCGGCAAAGAGCGACATTTCCTGTGAGGAAAGCTTGGCCCCTAAACTGCGGGCCGTCAGATCACGGATGGTGACACAGATCACAGCCGCCAAACAAAATAATGAGTAAATATTGAATCCATCACTTCCAGGTTTCACAATGAGCAACATCCCAACAAAGCCGATGAAAATCGCCACCAATCGGCGCCAACCCATAGGTTCACCGAGGAACGTGAAAGCAGCCAACGGGATGGTGAGCGGCAAGATCTGCAAGATGGCCGTCATATTTGCCAATTCCATATTGAACAGAGCAGTAACAATAAAAAATGCGGCGCCAATTTCGGCCAAGACGCGCAGCAATAGGATCATCTGATCGCGGCGCCGAAGATCCTGCACCCGCCAACCGGAGCGCATCACCAAAAGTGCCAGAAGGACCACCACCATCCCGCCGCGCACCGCAAGCGTTTGGAATATTGGCAGCACCCCGCCCAAAGATTTGATCACCGCGTCATTCACAGCAAAACAAATCATTGAACAAACCATAAAGAGCGCTCCACGGATATTGTCGGTCATCAATCTGCCTTCGCTTTGAAAATGGATGTCGCCTTAGACCTACCGGGCTTTATTTCGACAAAAAGTGCAACTGCAAAAGAAAAGGGCCGCTCAGAAGAACGGCCCTAAATCACAAAGTGTAACTATCTTACTCGTCGTTATTCTCAACCGTATCGACCGATAGGCTTTCAAACATTTCATCAGGCGTATCGGCAACGGCGGCCGGTGCGGCTAAGGCAATAGCCTCTTCCGCTTCCGCACGCCGCGCTTCGATCACAACATTGTCGCGATCCGTAGCCACACGACGCATTTTCTGCGTCGCACCACCGGTGCCCGCTGGGATCAAGCGCCCAACGATGACATTCTCTTTAAGACCAATAAGCTTGTCACGTTTGCCTTGCACGGAAGCCTCTGTCAGAACCCGCGTGGTTTCTTGGAATGAAGCCGCAGAGATGAAAGAGCGTGTTTGCAAAGAGGCTTTGGTAATCCCCAGCAAAATCGGCTCACCCTGCGCAGGGCGGGTGCCTTTTGAAAGGGCTTTTTCATTGGCCGCATCAAATTCAGCTTTGTCGACATGCTCGCCCTTGAGCAAGGTTGTCTCTCCGCTGTCGGTGATTTCCCATTTTTGCAACATTTGCCGCACGATCACTTCAATGTGCTTATCGTTGATCTTCACCCCTTGCAGGCGATATACGTCCTGAACCTCGTCGATCATATAATCGGCCAAGGCTTCAACACCCATTACCGCAAGAATATCATGCGGCGCAGGGTTACCATCCATGATGTAATCACCCTTCTTGATGAAATCACCTTCTTGGACGGGGATGTGCTTGCCTTTTGGCACCATGTACTCGACTTGTGCCAAAGTCTCGTCAGCCGGTTCAATCGCAATGCGACGCTTGTTTTTATAGTCTTTGCCAAAGCGCACATAGCCATCAATTTCTGCAATGATCGCGTGATCTTTGGGGCGACGTGCCTCAAACAATTCCGCAACCCGTGGCAGACCACCGGTGATGTCTTTGGAACGGCCACCCTCGCGCGGGATGCGCGCAAGAATATCGCCCGCTTTGATTTCCTGACCATCTTCAACAGATAGAATCGCATCCACGGACATGGCATAGGCAATTGGATTGCCATCTTCACGGATCAGCATTTCACCCTTTTTATCGGTGACGATGATTTTGGGCGCCAATTCGCTGCCTTTCAAGGCTGCGCGCCAATCGGTCACGATTTTTTGGGTCATGCCTGTGGCGTCATCGGTTTCGTCGCGAACTGCGATGCCAGATACCAGATCTACATATTTCACCACACCTGATTTCTCAGCAATGATCGGCAATGTGAACGGATCCCATTCAAACAGCTTGTCGCCACGCTCAATTGTTTGGCCATCTTTAACCAACATTTTCGAGCCATAGGCCACCGTGTAGCTGGCAATCACTGCGCCACCCACGTCAAGAATACTGGCGACCATGTTCCGAGTCATGGAGAGCTGCTCGCCGTTTGAGTTTTCCAGCAAGACTGCATTCTCGAAATGCACTTTACCAGATTGGCTACTTTCTTGGCTCGATTGCTGGCCACCACCTTGGGCAACACCACCAATGTGGAATGTCCGCATGGTGAGCTGTGTACCCGGTTCGCCAATTGATTGCGCCGCGATGATGCCAACCGCTTCACCTTGGTTCACCAATGTACCGCGGGCCAAATCACGACCATAGCAGGCCGCACAGATGCCATCTTCCGTTTCACAGGTCAAAGGAGACCGGATCAACATGAAAATCACACCATTCTCTTCGATAAAGTCCGCTTTGCGCTCGTCGATGATCTCGCCTTTGGCACATAAGACCTCATCAGTGCCGGGTTTGACCACATCTTCAGCCGCAACGCGGCCCAGAATTCGCTCTGACAAAGAGGAGATAACTTCGCCATCATTGATCGCGGCGCGAGCTGTGATGGAACGATCAGTGCCGCAGTCGTGCTGGCGCACGATGCAGTCCTGCGCAACATCCACAAGACGACGTGTAAGGTAACCAGAATTGGCCGTTTTCAGAGCCGTATCTGACAGACCCTTCCGCGCACCGTGGGTTGAATTGAAATACTCAAGAACGGTCAGACCTTCTTTAAAGTTCGAAATAATAGGTGTCTCGATGATATCGCCGTTTGGTTTGGCCATGAGACCACGCATGCCGCCCAACTGTTTCATCTGAGTGACCGAGCCACGCGCTTTGGAATGGGCCATCATGTAAACCGAATTCGGTTCCATTTCAGCGCCGTTCTCATCATATTTCACCGAGGCAATCGCATCCATCATGGAATCAGTCACTTGGTCATTACAATTTGACCAGGCATCAATCACCTTGTTGTATTTCTCACCCTGGGTGATCAAACCATCCATATATTGCTGTTCGAACTCTTTCACTTGAGCGCGCACACCATCAACGATGGTCCATTTTGTATCTGGGATCAGCATATCATCTTTGCCGAATGAAATACCGGCACGGAAGGCTTCACGGAAACCCAAAGTCATCACATGATCACAAAAAATCACAGATTCCTTCTGACCACAGTAGCGATAGACCGTGTCGATGACCTGTTGAACTTCGCCTTTTTTCAAGAGGCGGTTCACCAAACTGAAAGGCGCCTTAACATTCTGCGGGAGCAAAGCGCCCAAACGTACGCGGCCCGGTGTGGTTTCGAACCGCACCAAAACCTCATTTCCTTCATCATCAATCTGCGGAATTCGGGCTTGAATTTTCGCATGAAGATGCACAACACCCGCATCAAGCGCGTGCTGAACTTCATCTACGGAGCCAAAAATCATGCCTTCGCCCTTCATGCCTTCGCGCATGAGAGAGGTATAATAAAGGCCTAAGATCATATCCTGTGATGGTACGATGATCGGTGCGCCGTTGGCTGGGGATAAGACGTTGTTGGTGGACATCATCAAAACCCGCGCTTCCAACTGCGCTTCCAAACTCAATGGAACGTGAACCGCCATTTGGTCGCCATCAAAGTCAGCGTTAAACGCAGAACAGACCAGCGGGTGAAGCTGAATAGCCTTACCTTCGATCAAAACCGGCTCAAAAGCTTGGATGCCCAAACGGTGCAGTGTTGGCGCACGGTTGAGCATGACGGGATGTTCACGGATCACCTCATCGAGGATATCCCATACTTCCGGCCGCTCTTTTTCAACCAATTTCTTAGCTTGCTTTACAGTGGAAGACAGGCCCTTGGCCTCCAAGCGACTGTAAATGAAAGGCTTAAAGAGCTCTAACGCCATCTTTTTCGGCAAGCCACATTGGTGCAGCTTGAGCTCAGGACCGGTCACAATTACCGAACGACCGGAGAAGTCAACGCGTTTACCCAAAAGGTTTTGACGGAAACGACCCTGTTTGCCTTTGAGCATGTCAGACAAGGATTTCAACGGGCGTTTGTTTTGTCCGGTGATCACCCGGCCGCGACGGCCATTGTCGAACAAGGCATCCACAGATTCTTGCAGCATGCGCTTTTCGTTGCGCACAATGATATCAGGAGCGCGCAGTTCGATGAGGCGCTTTAGACGGTTGTTCCGGTTGATGACACGACGATAGAGATCGTTCAAATCCGACGTTGCAAAACGGCCTCCATCCAAAGGCACCAAGGGGCGCAATTCTGGTGGGATCACTGGAATCACAGTCAAGATCATCCACTCTGGCCGGTTGCCAGATTCAATGAAGCTCTCAACGATTTTCAGACGCTTGATGATTTTCTTTGGCTTCAATTCGCCAGTGGCTTCCGAAAGATCAAATCGCAGTTGCTCGGCCTCTGCTTCCAGATCAATCAAGGACAACATTTCACGAATGGCTTCCGCACCAATACTGGCAGTGAAGGCATCCATGCCATAGATATCCTGCGCGTCGAGGAACTCTTCTTCGTTCATCAACTGGCCATAAGTGAGGTCCGTGAGCCCCGGTTCAATGACCACATAGTTTTCGAAATACAAGATCCGCTCAAGATCGCGCAATGTCATATCCAGCATCAAACCGATGCGTGACGGCAGAGATTTCAAGAACCAAATATGCGCAACAGGGCTGGCCAGCTCGATATGGCCCATCCGCTCACGGCGGACTTTCTGCAAGGTCACTTCGACGCCACATTTCTCGCAGACAACGCCGCGATATTTCATGCGCTTATATTTGCCACAAAGACATTCGTAATCTTTGATAGGGCCAAAGATACGCGCGCAGAACAGGCCATCCCGCTCGGGCTTGAACGTGCGGTAGTTGATGGTTTCTGGCTTCTTAATTTCGCCAAAAGACCATGACAAGATTCGTTCCGGACTGGCCAAGGAGACTTTGATTTCATCAAAGGCTTTGGGCGGCGCAATCGGGTTAAACGGGTTGGTTGATAGTTCCTGGTTCATCTTAAATTCCTTTTAATCAGAGGGAGGGACGGTGGGCGTAAAATGCGCTGACACGCAGTCTACTCCTCCACCTCCGCATCCAGGAGTTCCATATTCAGGCCAAGGCCACGGACTTCTTTGACAAGAACGTTGAACGATTCTGGAATCCCAGCTTCGAAATTGTCCTCACCCTTTACGATGCTTTCATAGACTTTCGTCCGGCCCGCAACGTCATCCGATTTTACCGTCAGCATTTCTTGCAAGGTGTAAGCCGCGCCATAAGCTTCCAGCGCCCAAACTTCCATTTCCCCGAAACGTTGACCACCAAATTGCGCTTTACCACCCAATGGCTGCTGTGTGACCAGCGAGTATGGGCCGGTAGACCGTGCGTGGATTTTATCATCCACAAGGTGGTGCAATTTCAGAAGATACTTGATGCCAACCGTCACAGGGCGGGCAAATTGCTCGCCTGTCCGACCATCAAACAAGACCGACTGTCCACTTTCGTTAAAGCCCGCCCGTCGCAAGGCATCGTTCACGTCTGCTTCTTTCGCACCGTCAAACACAGGCGTTGCGATTGGAACACCGTTCACAACATTGCCAGCCGATTCCAGCAATGAAGCCTCATCCATGCCTTCAATACCTTCCGCATAGACATCGTCGCCATAAGCAATCCGCATAGCGTCATGCACAGGGGTCAGATCACCAGACCGGCGGTACTCACCCAAGGCCTCATCAACCTGAATGCCCAAGCCACGCGCGGCCCAACCCATATGGGTTTCAAGAATCTGTCCCACGTTCATCCGTGACGGCACGCCGAGCGGGTTCAGAACGAAGTCCACAGGTGTCCCGTCACCTAAGAAGGGCATGTCTTCCATTGGGACAACTTTGGAGATTACACCTTTGTTGCCGTGACGGCCGGCCATTTTATCGCCCGGTTGCAGCTTGCGCTTCACCGCTACGAATATTTTGACCATTTTCATCACACCTGGCGGAAGATCATCACCGCGGCGAACCTTTTCGACCTTATCTTCAAAACGGACATCCAAGGTGCGTTTTTGCGCTTCATATTGTTCGTTCAGGGCTTCAACGACCTGGGCATCCCCCTCTTCTTTCATGGCGAACTGCCACCAATGGCTTCGCGGTGTCTCATCCAGCAACTCAGCGCTCACAAGACCACCCTTTGTGCCTTTTGGACCTTTCACAGCTTCACGGCCTTCGATCATGGAACGCAGACGCGCGTAGATGTTGCGATCCAAGATGGTAAGCTCATCGTCACGGTCGCGGGCCAAACGCTCCACTTCTTCGCGTTCGATTTGCAAAGCACGCTCGTCTTTTTCAACGCCGTGGCGGTTGAAGACACGCACTTCCACGATTGTACCATAATCACCCGGTGGCAGACGCAAAGATGTGTCGCGCACATCTGAGGCCTTCTCGCCAAAGATCGCCCGCAAGAGTTTTTCTTCGGGTGTCATAGGGCTTTCGCCTTTTGGTGTGATTTTGCCAACCAAAATATCCGCTGGCCCCACTTCTGCACCGATATATACGATGCCCGCTTCGTCCAAATTGCGCAGAGCCTCTTCGCCAACATTCGGAATATCTCGAGTGATTTCCTCAGGGCCAAGTTTTGTATCGCGGGCAGCCACTTCAAATTCCTCAATGTGAACCGAGGTGAACACGTCATCACGCACAATACGCTCTGAGATCAGGATACTATCTTCATAGTTATATCCGTTCCACGGCATAAAGGCGACAACCACGTTCTTGCCCAAGGCCAATTCACCGATGTCAGTGGACGGACCATCGGCAACGACTTCACCCTTGCGCACATAATCGCCAACCTTCACCAAAGGCCGCTGGTTGATACAAGTATTTTGATTTGAGCGCTGGAATTTACGCATGCGGTAGATATCCACACCCGCATCGCCGAGCTCAAGATCTTCCGTAGCGCGGATCACGATCCGCTGTGCATCCACTTGGTCAATAATACCGCCGCGTTTGGCCATGATTGCCGCGCCGGAATCGCGCGCCACCACTTCTTCGATTCCGGTGCCAACCAAAGGCGCTTCCGCCTTCAGCAATGGCACAGCTTGACGTTGCATGTTCGAGCCCATCAAAGCACGGTTGGCATCGTCATTCTCAAGGAATGGAATCAAAGAAGCTGCAACGGAGACCAACTGCTTTGGAGACACGTCGATCAAATCTACAGCACTGGACTGCGCCAGGGTATAGTCACCATTTTGACGGGTTGAGACCAGGTCATTTCTAAACTTGCCGTTGTCATCCAATGCCGCGTTGGCCTGTGCCACCGTGTGACGCATTTCTTCAGTGGCTGACATATATTGCACGTCATCGGTCACAACACCTTCCACAACTTTGCGGTAGGGTGTTTCGATAAATCCATATTTGTTCACACGTGCGAAGGTCGCCAGTGAGTTGATCAGACCAATATTTGGCCCCTCCGGCGTTTCAATCGGGCACATCCGGCCATAGTGGGTGGCGTGAACGTCGCGCACTTCAAAACCAGCGCGCTCACGGGTCAAACCGCCAGGGCCAAGCGCCGACAAGCGGCGTTTGTGGGTGACTTCCGACAAAGGATTGGTTTGGTCCATGAACTGTGACAATTGACTGGAGCCAAAGAACTCACGCACCGCAGCGGCCGCCGGTTTCGCATTGATCAAATCTTGTGGCATCACAGTGTCAATTTCGACAGAGGACATCCGCTCTTTGATCGCGCGTTCCATACGCAGCAGACCCACGCGATACTGGTTTTCCATCAGCTCGCCAACCGAACGCACCCGGCGGTTTCCGAGATGGTCAATATCGTCGATATCACCGCGACCATCGCGCAAGTCGACCAACGCTTTGACACAGGCCACGATATCTTCGCGGCGCAATGTGCGCACGGTATCTTCCGCATCCAAGGCCAAACGCATGTTCATTTTTACCCGGCCCACTGCAGAGAGATCATAACGCTCACTGTCAAAGAACAAGTTATCAAACAAAGCGGAGGCCGCATCGACGGTGGGTGGCTCGCCGGGACGCATCACGCGATAAATGTCCATCAATGCTGTGTCGCGAGACATGTTCTTGTCCATCGCCATTGTGTTGCGCATGTAAGCGCCCACATTCACATTATCGATGTCGAGCACTGGGATTGTGGTGATACCCGCATCCAGCAGCTCTTTCAAAGAGCCGCCGATGACTTCGCCATCTTTGCCCAGCTCCCAAGTTAACTCATCACCGGCTTCCACATAGATGGCACCTGTTTCCTCGTTAATGATATCTTTGGAAACGAATTTACCAACGACTTGATCGAAAGGCATCAGAAGATCTGATACAGCCCCTTCGTCGATCAATTTTTTGACCGCGCGCGGCGTCACTTTCTTGCCGGCTTCAGCAATCATCTCGCCAGTTTTTGCGTCGACCAAATCATAGGTTGGACGTGTGCCCCGCACACGCTCAGGGAAGAATTTAGTGACCCAACCGCTGCCTTTTTTGAAGGTAAAGTCGACGGTTTCATAATAGGCATCCATGATGCCCTCTTGGTCGAGACCCAAGGCATAGAGCAAAGTGGTGACCGGCAATTTACGGCGACGATCGATTCGCGCGTAGACAACGTCTTTTGCATCAAACTCAAAATCAAGCCAAGAGCCACGGTAAGGAATGATCCGGCAGGCAAACAGCAATTTGCCTGAGGAATGGGATTTGCCCTTGTCGTGATCGAAGAACACACCAGGGGACCGGTGCATTTGGGATACAATAACCCGCTCTGTCCCATTGACCACAAATGTGCCGTTTGGTGTCATCAAAGGCATATCGCCCATGAAGACGTCTTGCTCTTTAATGTCTTTAACCGATTTCGCACCAGTGTCTTCATCTACATCAAAAACGATCAAGCGCAGCGTCACCTTCAAGGGAGCTGCATATGTCATATCGCGCTGTTGGCACTCTTCCACATCATATTTTGGTTTTTCCAGCTCGTATTTTACGAACTCCAAAATTGCGGTTTCGTTGAAATCTTTAATCGGGAAGACCGACTGAAAAACACCCTTGATGCCTTCGCCGTCGAGCGGCTGCGGGGAGTCACCAGATTTCAAGAACAAATCATATGAGGATTTTTGAACCTCAATCAAATTTGGCATTTCTAAAACTTCACGGATTTTTCCGTAATATTTGCGCAAACGTTTTTGACCTAGGAATGACATAGCCATGCGTTACGTAACCTTTCATCTCGACTGTCGCATTGCCGTCGGGGACCGGCGATGCGCACATCTGAGAACGGGTTGTGGTTCGGCCTATTCTTGAGTGTCGTCCCAAAGACACTCGCCCGACCTATGAACCTACCCTGAAAGACGCCCCAATTTGGGCGCCTATCAGGAGAGATGTGCCGTTTCATCGCACCGGCTTACGCCAGTTACTTTAAGACGGCAAAGGCTGAGGGCAGAAAACTGCCCCCAGCCAATTTCAGAACAGGTCTGAAATTACTTTACTTCGACTTCAGCACCAGCAGCTTCGAGCTTGGCTTTGATGTCGTCAGCTTCCGCTTTGTCGACGCCTTCTTTGACAGCTTTGCCGCCAGCATCGACCAATTCTTTAGCTTCTTTCAGACCCAGGCCAGTGATGGCGCGGACTTCTTTGATGACGTTGATTTTAGATCCGCCCGCAGCAACAAGAATTACGTTAAATTCTGTTTGCTCTTCAGCTGCACCACCACCACTATCGGCAGGACCAGCCATCATGACAGCGCCGCCAGCAGCAGGCTCAATGCCATATTCATCTTTCAAAATAGTTTTCAGTTCTTGTGCTTCAAGCAGTGTCAGACCTACGATGTCTTCTGCAAGTTTTTTCAGATCAGCCATTTTAGACTCTTTCCAATTAATAAGTGTGTTCCAACGAAGGGTTTAAACCCACGAGGATGTTTTGGTTGCTTAAGCAGCTTTCTCTTCGATCGTCGAGAGAATGTTTGCGATATTGCTTGCAGGTGCGCCAATGGCCCCGGCGATGTTGCTGGCAGGTGCACCAATGCAACCCACGATAGAAGCAATAAGCTCCTCGCGACTTGGCATTGCGGCAACAGCTTTGACACCGGCGACGTCCAATGCGTTATCGCCCATCGCACCACCGAGGATATCCAGTTTTGGATTGCCTTTTGAGTACGCCTCAACCACTTTGGCAGCCGCCACAGGGTCTTCGGAATAAGCGAGAACGGTCATACCCGTCAGAAGGTCTGCGATGCTTGCGCAAGGCTTCCCATCAAGGGCGATTTTGGCGAGCCTGTTTTTGGCAACACGCACAGACCCACCAACTTCACGCATTTGCGCGCGCAGGTCCTGCATTTCAGCAACTGTCATACCCTCGTAGCGGCTAACCACCACGACGCCAGAGCTTTCAAAGATTTGACCGAGTTCTTCGACCAACTTCCCTTTCAGTGCTCTATCCACAGTTTCACTCCAAATTATGAGGGGCTTTTAAGGTCCCCTCGGCTCATTTCTGTGGCAGTTTCCTGCCACGTTAGAGTCCATGATATGAGACCAAAGCCAAAATCACCCAAAGGAAGCCTTCCGGAAATTCGTCCTAATCTCCATCTCAGGCAGGAAATTAAGCCTCGCGACACCCACCATCTCGGACAGAATGACACCCCGGTCACAATGTGCCAGGGGTGTCGAGGCTTCGTTTAGGGGATTCGCAAGGATTGGGCAAGGGCTCAAATGGTTTTTGGCAAAGACTAAAATCCACGCGCCCTGGAGCCGCCACAAACGAAAAATGGCGGGCCCAAGAGCCCGCCACTTCTATACATGCTATGACAAGCGCAGCTTATTGGCCGGTGGCGTTGTCAACGTTCAAAGTTACGCTTGGGCCCATTGTTGAGCTCAAAATGATTTTCTTCATGTAAGAGCCTTTCGAACCTGACGGTTTCGCCTTGGACACTGCATCCACAAATGAGCGCACGTTCTCAGCCAATTTCGCATCATCAAAGGACACTTTGCCAATGCCGGCGTGAATAACGCCAGCTTTTTCGACTTTGAATTGAACCTGACCGCCTTTGGCCGCTTCCACCGCTTCTTTGACATCCATCGTCACCGTCCCGATTTTCGGGTTTGGCATCAGGTTGCGTGGGCCCAGCACTTTGCCCAAACGACCGACAACGGGCATCATATCCGGTGTCGCAATGCAGCGGTCAAAGTCGATCTTGCCGCCTTGCACGATTTCCATCAGATCTTCCGCGCCAACAACATCCGCACCGGCGGCCAAAGCTTCTTCTGCTTTCGGGCCACGGGCGAACACAGCAACCCGAACGGATTTACCTGTGCCGTTGGGCAGGTTCACTGTACCGCGAACCATTTGATCGGCGTGACGCGGGTCAACACCAAGGTTCATCGCAATCTCAAGTGATTCATCAAATTTCGCAGTCGCGACGCTTTTGATCAACACCACAGCCTCTTCAACTGTGACCATAGATTTACCAGCGAATGCAGCGCGTGCGGCGGTGGTGCGTTTTCCGTATTTTGCCATCTTACTTCACCTCTATGCCCATAGACCGAGCTGAGCCCAGGATGATTTGCATTGCGCCTTCGATATCGTTGGCATTCAGATCTTTCATTTTCGCTTCGGCGATTTCTTTCACCTGAGCGACTGTAACAGTTGCCACAGTTTCACGACCTGGATTTTCCGCACCGCGTGGGCGGTTGCGTTTGCCAACAGGTTTCAAGCCCGCGGCTTTCTTAAGGTAGTAAGAAGCTGGTGGGGTCTTAACATCCATCGAGAACGATTTGTCCTGATAATATGTAATCACAGTCGGGCAAGGTGCACCTTGCTCCATATCTGCTGTTTTCGCGTTAAACGCTTTACAGAATTCCATTATGTTGATCCCGCGTTGACCCAATGCCGGGCCCACTGGCGGGGAGGGGTTGGCCGCACCTGCAGGGATCTGCAGTTTCATCGTACCAGCGATTTTTTTAGCCATATCGGCTGCTCCTTTTTCAAACACCCATGATCGCGATCATTGGGCTATGTTGATGTGGTCCGGCCTGTCACGCGTGACAGAAACCTCCCACATGCCCCAACGGGCAGATTGCGCCAAAGGCGCAGATCGCTCAGACCTGTTTCGAGACCTGAGTGAATTCCAATTCTACGGGGGTGGCGCGGCCAAAAATGGACACGGTCACTTTCAAGCGTTGGTTCTCATCATCGACTTCCTCGACGTTGCCATCAAAGCCTTCAAAGTGACCACCGTTGATTTTAACCTGCTCACCAATGTCAAAGTGAACCAATGTACGCGGGGTATCTTCACCCTCTTGAACTCGGTTCAAGATCTGGTTGACCTCCGCATCACGCATGGGCATGGGCCGGCCCTGCGGACCCAAAAATCCGGTGACGCGATTAATAGAAGTGATCAAATGATATGCCTCGTCAGACAGCTCCATCCGCACCAGAACATAACCCGGCATAAAGCGACGTTCTGTCGTCACTTTCTTACCACGGCGCACCTCGATTATCTCTTCCGTAGGAACCAAAACCTCTTCGATTTGCTCTTCCATATTGGAATCGATAGCCGACTGGCGAATGGTTTCTGCGATCTTCTTTTCGTAGTTCGACAGAACACTTACGGAGTACCATCTTTTTGCCATTGTATGGCCCTTCACCTTGATCGGGCCTGGCCCGAAAATTCAAACGTCAACGCATTCGGCGCTAAATGAAAACGGGCGTGAGGCCGAATCGCCGCACGCCGTGAGTTGTTCGTAAGCCCAGTACCCTCCATAGCCCCTATTTTCAAGAGCCGGCG
>Ga0209199_1003143_pt1 | contig 16692 bp, 8 predicted proteins | sample COGITO_mtgs_1105_7_FD_184805 | JGI IMG/M metagenome (GOLD analysis project Ga0209199, IMG submission 184805) | Pelagic marine microbial communities from North Sea - COGITO_mtgs_110523 (SPAdes) (version 2) | ecosystem: Environmental > Aquatic > Marine > Epipelagic ...
TTGCGTCGTCATCGATCCCACTCTCGTCTATCAGCACCCTGCTGAAAATATCGGATGATTGTGTCGGGCACACAAGCGTGTAAGAGCAGTACCGACACGAGGGGTTCACCTGCGGAACAAACGTTTCGGAGCGAATGATTTCCGCAGCTTCCCCAAGTTTTACTTCAATCCACGTGGGTGAATTATCAAAATTAATCGCTTCCTGTCTTTGTACTTTTGGTTGTGATGCTTCTACTCGTAATTGCACAAGGGCCGCACCGAAAGGTGGATCCTCGCCCTCGTCGTCTAATTCCACAACCTGGTGATCTCGCAGAAGCAATTGATACACTCCTAATTGACCGTTCTGGACTATTGCCGCTTTTGTGGGTGGAGACTTAACATTTTTAAAATCTATTGCGACGAGACGGCCTGATTCGTCGGTTTCAACTCGGTCCAGGATTCCACTGAGATCGATTTTCTCTGGTTTTCCGCTCGGTGTAGTGACCGTGAGTGATGCTTGATACCTGCCTTCGGCTGCGACGAAAACTCGTGGTGTCAGGTTGTGGTAGTCAAGGAACAACTCCGCGGCTTTATAAGCCTGCGCGAGATCAGAGTCTGACTGCCAGTGAGCTTCATAGGCTAATGCTTGCCAGGAGTCGCTTATGAGCCTTTGAATTTGCTCAGGATTTTGATCCAACTCGCCTTTGACTACGTATTCAGCTATCGCATGAACAATGCTGCCAAATGCTGTTGCAGAGCCGCGCGAGACTTGCGCTTTAACTTCACGGTCCAAGAACCACTTCAATGGACATTCCAGCAGCGAATCCAGCGAACTTCCTGACATGTGGAGCGGCGTGTGTGTCTTGCGGACGGGCCGCTGTGACTGGGTGATCTCTGCTAGGCCCCACCAACTGTGGGGACCCACACTGGGCCCCATTCGGGAGAGCAACTCTCCTGCTCGTGCTTTCAGTCCCGCACTTGCCTGCGGATCCGCCAAGGTCTCTCGCACGTCAGCTGCTAGCCCAGCCCAACTTGAACGATTTTTCGGGTAGCCGGTAACCGTGCGAGCAGTGATCTGGAAGGACTGCACGTCATGAATAAATCGACTGGGTTGATCCCCCCCTTCACTGCCTTGGTCGATGCAGGTCAAGGTGAGAAATTCACGTGCACGGGTGGCCGCAACATAGAATAAGTTGCGTTCTTCACGCAAGAGTGCAATCGGATTTGTGCCCGAGGTTACCTCGCCAACACTGATTTCTTCAGCGTTGAGCAGGCTACCGCGGGCTACCAGATTGGGCCAAATCCCTTCCTCGAGTCCCACGATCCACACCCGGTCCCACTCTCGGCCTTTACTTTGGTGCACGGTCATAACTTGTACTGCCTCTGCGCGCAGTGCGCGAGCCGATACCGGTTCCGCCGGCACACTCTGGTACTTCATCTGGGTGAGAAAGTTTTCTATTCCAGCATCTGATCGCTCCGAAAATCGAGCCGCAGTATCAAAAAGGGCCATGACTGAATCCAGATCATGGTGGGCGCTGCCACTATGTGACAGAGCGGCTGCCTGTAAGCGCTGGGGCCACCCGTGGGGGTGATTGCTCCCCCCACTCCACGCCGTCCACAAAATATCAGGAACAGATCCGTGGGTGGCAATGTCGGTTCTCAATTGAGCTACTAACCCGGCGATTGCTTTCACCCGGGTGCACAACTCGCCTAGATTCGGGCCCTCCCTCAAGGTGATCTGAGCCAATAAATCGCGAGAGTTTTCTCCCACGATGAGGTCCCTCACAAGTTGGGATGAGTTCACCCCTGGTTGTACTGAGCGAAGGGCCCGCCCCACACGCCGCATTTCACTCGCATCCAGCCCGCCAATCGGTCCGGTCAAAAGGTCTGCAACGACAGCGGCGCTCGCTTGTTCCGGTTGTGCAGCAAGGGAAACAAGTCCTAATAAGACGTGAACTGCGGGTTCATCCTTTAACGCAATTTCATCCGTGGCGACTACGACCGGCACGCCCGCACGATTCAGTGCGCGCGTGATCAAAGGAATATCTGAGCGCGCCCGACCAATTACCACCATTGATTTCCATGGCACACCCTCGGCCATGTGAGCCGTGTAGATATCTTCGGCGACAAATGCTGCGCGAGAATTACGCGATGCGTACTTATTGATGCTTACCGCACCCACGTCGATTGGAAAGTTCCCGTAGCCCACCAATGCCTGCCGGTCTCGATCAAAGGGTGCTGTGGCCGCGGTCGCAATTTCTCGTCCAAAACGCCATGCACCTGTGAGTTCATGGGAAGTCGCTCTTGGGAATTCCACATAGAAGCCCGAGCTCATATCAGTTTCCGAGCCGCGGAAACCGAACACACTTTCATGAGGGTTGCCAACCGCTACGAGCACCGAAGCCCGCTGCGCCAGTACCGCAAGGAGTTGGCGGTGCAGTGGACCAACTTCCTGATACTCGTCAATATAGATATGCGAGATCCGGGAAACTACCGGAGATTCGGGCGCCAGAGCGATTGCAGCCAGCAATAGTGAGTTGTAGTCAAGGACATTTTCCAGCGCCATGACTTCAGCGTCATTGCTTGCAATATGCCCCGCCACCACCCACTCAGGGCGCTTGCATTTCTGCCCTAATGCAATCAAATCGCTTCCACTTTGATTAAGTTCTTTTAATCGAGCAATTACCGTGCGCACTTCGCGCGCGAAACTGTCAGTGGTGGCCGCACTTCGCAACCACTTGGGCCACTGGATTAAAGCTCCAGGGCCCTGGGTATCGGAGAGTAGCCCGGCGATCAGATCCCGGATCCGCGCATCCTCTTCGGCCCCGGAAAGTAATCTTGGTAACTCCTGGGCTTGGGTTTCGGCTCCAAGGGCTGCGGCACCCATAACGATGGAATAGGCCAAAGCGTGAAAGGTGCCGATGTAGGGCAGCACTGTGCTCTGCACGTGCCCAGCGAGCTCTTCTCGAAAATCTCGCACCGCTGATTTCCCGTAGGTCAACACGAGGACTTCACTGGGTGAGACCCCTTCACGAAGTCTCTGAGCCACGCTCGCGATCAACGTTGTCGTTTTACCTGACCCGGCTAAACCAACTACCAGATTGTGACCCGAGACGAGATCCATGACGGCCTGCTGTTGCGGGTCAGCAGCCATTGGCTCCGTCACGCTCACAGTTGTATCAAGTTCCCACCGCATGGGCTATGAATACCACGCTGCACCGACATCGCGCACACTGTGACACCATTACCCTGTGGCATTGGAACCGGATTCAAACATGGAAACCCAGGTCACCATTGCCGAGGCCAATCCCTACATTGCTTCAAATCTCCCACCGGAAATCCCTACGGCCCCGATCAGCATGGACCCACTAATCGACGATGGGGCTATTCGCAAGCGGATTCGGCGCCCACTTGACCTGGCGCGTTTCGTCGTGGCGGTTGCTCTGGCCAGTGGAACCATCACCCTGGGCTACTTCGCAACCAGCACCACGGCGGGGCTAGATACCGATATCGAAAGTGGGGCGGCACTTCTCCCATCACTTATCGTCCTGGTCCTCAATGTCATTAGTGGAATCGGTTCCCTTGGGCTTCCCATCGCTGGCTCAATTAACCTCATTCTGCGCCGGCGTCTTCGCCAACTTTTTGATGCTCTGGTTGCCATGTTCCTCACCGTTTCCGCACTGTCCGTCGCCTCAATCGTGATGGGAAATTTTGACAATACGCGGCTATTAGTAGCTATGGCTGGCTCAACGAGCAACTTAAATCAGTCAACCGCCCCCATCCTCGGCGGCATTTTGGCGTTCATTACTGTGGCTCGACTCATGGGTCGAAGGCCTTGGAACGTGCTGTCCAGTGTTGTAATGGTGTCGCTCGTTTCAGTTACGGTCTTAAGCGGTGGGATTGCATTGGCCGGAATCGGGTTCTCACTGGCGGTGGGCTGGGCAATTGGCCTGCTGACCCGGTATGTCCTGGGTACCAGCACCACTCGGCCCAGTGGCGCCGCGGTCGCAGCGGCTCTTGCCCGCGGTGGCTATCCCGTAACGCAATTGCGCATTGCACAATTCACCAGTCGGGGACGTCGCTATCTAGCGACAACCCGAAGCGGTGACACCCTCAGAGTCACGGTACTGGACCGAGACCTTGAAGGCGCTGGCTTAGTCAATGCCGCGTGGACCAGTCTCCGCTTGCGCGATGAACCCGGCAAGGGTGCATTTAACCTTCGCAAATCAGTAGAACACGCCGCCTTGATCGCTTATGCAGCCCAAGTGGCAGGAGCACCCGTCGCCCGGCTGGTTTTGAGCACCGAAGTTGGCCCCGACTCTTGCGCATTGGTGCACCAGCAAATTCCTGGCACCCCATTTGAGGAACTTGACGACATCACTGACTCAGAACTAGATGGTGCTTGGCGCGCGATCCGCACCCTGCACGACCACCAAATGAGTCACCGCGCACTTTCGGGACGCCACCTACTGCGCGGGTCAGATGATGCCACCTGGCTCCTCGGAATAGATCAAGGATCAATTGCGGCGAGTGACGTTGCCATGCGATTAGACCTCGCAGAATTGTTGTGCTCTTTGGCCATGTTGACCTCCGTTAATCGAAGTGTCGCATCTGCCCGGCGAGTTCTGGGCAGCGAAGCAATTGCGCGTGCTCTCCCGGCACTTCAACCCGTCGCACTTTCGGCGAGAACCCGCAAAGAATTACGCAAGAACAAGGGCATGATCATTGCCTTGCGCGATGCAATTGTTGAATTGCGACCAGACGCTGACACAGAACAGATTCAACTGCAACGCATTACACCACGCACTTTGATCCTGATTGTCGCTGGCACAATCGCCGGCTACGTACTCCTCGCCCAACTCACTTCGGTTGACCTTGCGACCCTATTCAGTACAGCCAATTGGTCGTGGGTTTTGGCAGCATTTGGTTTTAGTTTGATCACCTATGCCGGTGCAACCTGGTCACTCACTGGCTTTGTTCCCGAGAAGCTTTCTTTTGGTAAGACACTTCTGGCCCAAATTGCCGGCGACTTCGCGACCTTGGTTTCCCCACCCACACTCGGTGCTATTGCGATCAACGTGCGCTTCCTACAAAAATCCGGACTGCACCCAGCCTTATCCGCCGCGAGCGTTGGGGTTTCCCAGGTTGCTGCATTCATTACCTATATATGCCTACTTTTTGCATTTGGTATCGCTGCCGGAACCCAAGCCGACTTCACATTCGATCCACCATTTTGGGCGGTCGTCGGCGTCGCAGCCATCGCCGTTCTTTTACTCGCCCTACTGGCTGTGCCCGCGGTGCGCCGGAAAATAGGCGCGCGAATTGGTCCACTGATTAAAGAAGTAATCCCTCGATTCGTGACCATTGTCCAGCGGCCAATCAAATTGTTGGAGGGAATTGGCGGAATTCTACTGCTTAATTTCGCCTATGTCGGCGTACTTTTCGCCTGTGTAGAAGCATTTGATGGCAATCTGAGCATCGCGGTTGTTGCCGTTGTTTATCTTGCGGGTGCAACAATCGGTCAGGCAGCACCCACTCCAGGCGGACTTGGTGCGGTTGAAGCCGCACTTGCCGCTGGACTCACCGCTGCCGGCCTCGATGCGGGGGTGGCTGTTACTGCGGTCCTGTTGTATCGCTTAGTGACTTTCTGGTTACCGACGATTCCGGGCTATTGGGCGTTCACTTATCTGACCAAAAAGAACTTGCTCTAACCCCACAACGACTAGCGGCTTACCCAATCAATGTATCCACCCGCGTAATGCTTGATGCCGGAAAATCCTTGAGCTTTGAGTTCACGCAGCAAGTGTTCGGATCGCACACCCGCTTGGCAATACAAGATTACGTCACCAATGAGTACATCTGGATCAAATGTTGACAGCGGCATGCTCATCGAACCTGGAATTTGCCCGTGAATGAGTTCGTACTGTTCTCGAATATCGACAAAAGTAAATTCCACATCCCCACGTTCTCTGGACTGCAACAGTCCAATGAGTTGCGAACGCGTCACCGTGTCGTCGGTAGTACCTCCCGCACAAAAAGTAACGTAATCTTGCAATTCGGTAATACTTGGGGAATCACCACACACGGGACAGTGAACATCTCGCGCAATTGATACCTCATCGATCCGTGCACTCAGCGCGTCAAAAATTGCAATGCGCCCGCTGAGTACCTCACCTACCCCAATAATTAGTTTGAGCACCTCGCTGACCTGCAGTGATCCGATCACGCCACAAATAGCTCCGAACACCCCGGCATCAGCGCAATTGGGAACGCTCCCAGGCTCGGGCGGACTCGGATAGACACAGCGGTAGCACGGGCCACCCGGTAATCCAAAAACACTCACCTGTCCATCGAATCGCAATACCGAACCCCAGACATAAGGCTTTCCGGCCATAACACAAGCATCATTGAGTAAATAGCGCGTGGCGAAGTTATCTGAACCGTCCACCACGAGGTCGAATCCACTAATCACATCGAGTGCGTTTTCACGGCTGATTGGCTGGTCAAAAACTTTCACTACAGTGGTGCTATTAAGTTCGGCAATCCGCGCTGCAGCAGATGCAGCCTTTGACGTTCCCACCCCACGCTCAGAGTGAATAATTTGCCGCTGCAGATTACTCAACTCAATTGAGTCAAATTCAATAATTCCGATCGTTCCCACGCCAGCAGCAGCCAGGTAGAGCAAAACCGGAGACCCCAAACCCCCCGCCCCCACAACGAGTACTCGAGCACTGCTGAGCTTGCGCTGGCCAGATTCACCCACCTGATCAATTTTGATATGTCGGCTATACCGGCGCGAGAAATCCCCGTCTAATTGTTCGGTCATGTTGCTTGCGCCACCAGATTTCGAAGTACCCGAAGCCCGACGGACAGGGTCGCAAGATTAATTTCCTCGACTTGCAAAATTTCATCGAGGGTTGTCCGTGTCCGAGCGACTCCCTCGGTGCGCTGTTGCTCCCACAGTGTTATCCGCTCTGCGGCAACCTTTCCCTCAGTTGCCAAGTACACCCGGCCGGTGAGCTCAGCGATCACCGAATACAAATCCGATCGCAATGCTTGGCGCGCTAATGCCGTCCAGCGATCCCCTCGCGGCAAGGCCGTAATCCGAACAAGTAGCCGGTCAACATCAAATCGTTCCGAAAGCGCAAAGTACAAGCCGATCACACTCTGCACATCCGCATCAAGTGATCGCGCCAATTCGGTAATGTCGAGCAACGAGAAAAGATCTAGGCCACTCGCGGCCCGATCAGCCAGCTCCCTAGGGGCGCCGGCGTCTATGAAGCGCTGCGCTAATCGCTCAAATCTTTCCGAATCTTGACCTTGTAAGGCCTGCGGGACTCCACCGGCGTATTGCTCAACGCTCGCCGCAAATGCACTAATTTCAGCTTCAACGTCAATTCCCGCGCCACGGTTTTGCAAGAACCACCGAGCAGATCGATCAAGTAAGCGACGCACCTCAAGATGCAATGCCGTTCGCGCCCGAACGGGGACTTCTTCTGGCAATGTGTTGATCCAATGCCATAAGTCCCTGATGCCAAAGACTTCCATCGCAGCAAAAGCTGCCTTCACCACTTCAATGGTATTCGCACCAGTCTCTTCAACCGCCCGGAATACGAAGGTGATCCCCCCAATATTTATCAATGTATTTGCCATCACAGTATTGGCAATCTCAGCGCGCAGAGGATGGGTGAGAATTTCCTCACGATACTTATCTTGGATTTCCACCGGGAAGTAGCCCATGACAATCTGATCACACCAGTTTGCACTGCCTAAAGCAACCGCATTGAGATCCTTTGTGACTTCAATCTTTGCGTAGGCCAAAAGCACGGCAAGCTCAGGTGAGCTAAGACCTTCACCCGCCGCGCGCCGAGTATCAATGTCCAAATCATCGGGTAAATATTCGAGGGCTCGGTTTAATAAGTCCCTGCGCTCAAGGTGTCGCATCATTCTTTGATGCACACTCATGAGCCGGATTGCTCCCGCACGCGCATTCGACAGCACCACGTTTTGATTGATGTTGTCAGCTAACACTAAATCCGAGACCGAGTCGGTCATGCTGTGCAGTAAATTGTCACGGGCTTCTGGCGTCAGGACGCCTCGCGCCACCAGTGGCGAGAACAAAACTTTCAAATTTACTTCATGATCAGAAGTATCCACGCCAGCAGAGTTATCAATTGCATCTGTATTTAGCCGCACGCCACTTCGCGCTGCTTCGACTCGACCCAGCTGGGTCAGGCCAAGGTTTCCGCCCTCGCCAACCACCTGCACTCGCAACTCGCCACCATCAACGCGGATCGAGTCATTTGCTTTATCCCCCACATCAATGTTGGTTTCAGTACTGGCCTTTACGTACGTTCCAATTCCTCCATTCCACAAAAGTTGGACGGGAGCTTTCAAGATCGCATTAATCAATTGATCCGGCGTGCACGTATCGGAGTCTGTGTCAAAATCCAGGGATTCTTTTATCTGCTGTGTCAGCGCAACAGTCTTCGCAGATCGGGAAGATACACCACCACCCGCAGAGATCAACTCCTTGTTGTAGTCCGCCCATGAGCTTCGCGGCAGGGCGGCCAGTCGCACTCTCTCGCCAAAACTGCTGGTTGCATTTGGAGTGGGGTCGATAAAAATATGCCTATGATCAAATGCCGCGACTAATCGAATCTGGTCGCTCAACAACATGCCGTTGCCAAAAACGTCTCCACTCATATCACCGATGCCTACAACAGTGAACTCTTCGCGTTGGGTGTTGAGATCCATCTCGAAAAAGTGGCGCTTAACAGATTCCCATGCGCCGCGCGCTGTGATCGCCATGGCCTTGTGGTCATACCCTGCTGTACCACCGGATGCGAACGCGTCGCCTAGCCAGTAATTCTCTTCGATTGAAATTGCATTTGCTATGTCAGAGAAGCTTGCGGTGCCTTTGTCCGCCGCTACGACGAGATACGGATCGTCAGGGTCATGTTGCACAACATCAATTGGGGGCACAACGATCGAATCAACAATATTGTCGGTCACGGAAAGTAGCGCGCGGATGAAGTCTTGATATGCGCCGATGCCTTCGGCCAGCCACGCTTCGCGATCAATGGCAGGATCAGGCAAGTTTTTGGCAAAAAAACCTCCCTTGGCACCGACGGGGACAATCACAGCATTTTTCACTTCCTGTGCCTTAACTAAACCAAGAATCTCAGTCCGAAAATCTTCGCGTCGGTCACTCCACCGGATCCCACCACGAGCGACCGCGCCAAAGCGCAAATGCACACCTTCAACTCTGGGTGAATGTACCCACACTTCATGTGCCGGTCTAGGAAGTGGGATGTCCGTGATCATGGTTGGCACCATCTTAAATGCAATAGTGTGTGCATCCGCAAAATAGTTCGTGCGCATTGTTGCCTCGATTAAGGTCCAGAACAAACGCAGAATCCGGTCATGGTCAAGTGACGGAACCAGCACAAGGCTGGCGTCAAATTGCTCACGAGCAGTGTGAGACTCCGACTCGCGATCACCCCCAAACACAGGATCAAAGCGGACCCGGAAAAATTCTATGAGCAGCCTGCTGATTTCAGCATTTTCCAGAATCACCATCTCGATGTATCCCTGCCCAAAAGTAGAACCGATCTGGCGCATATACCGGGCGTACGCACGAATTAGCTGTGCATCCTGCCACGTCAACCCGGCTTGGGTCACGAGCGAGTTAAAGGAGTCACTTGCAATTTGCCCGCGCCAAGCGGCCTCGAATGCCGACTCAAATCGGGCAAATAGCGTGTCTGCGCCGTAGATCTCACCTTTGGGTAGAACCAGTCCAAAATCGAGGATCCACGCGGATGCGCGGTCCTTTCGTCTGATTTCATATGGATGCTCGTCCAGGACTTCAACGCCAAGCCGCTCCAGGATCGGCAGAATCTTAGTAAGGGGCATTGCAGGCCCAACCCGCATTACCTTGAACCGCAGTTCTCGTGAATCACTAACAACCGGCGCATACAAATCTAAGGCCAATTCACCCGGTTCAAGTTTTTCAATAATGAGGGCATCGGCCACACCGATACTTGCGTCAAAGTCCTCCTTGTACGACTCAGGGAATGCCTCCGCATAGACGGGGACGAGGTCAGAATTGTTACTTTCCAGACTCAGAGAGTGATATTCGTCCATCCAGCTGCGACTGGCATGAGCTAGCCGTGCCTCTAACTCAACAAGATCCGGTCTCAGAATTTCCGCTCCTCTCGGGACGTGGATGACGTAATGCATGCGTGCCAACACTGACTCCGTGACGCGCGCCGTGTAGTCCACGTGTATTCCACCAAATGAATCTTTCAGGATCGCTTCCAATCGAAGTCGTATAGCTGTCGTATAACGATCGCGGGGAAAATATACGAGGGCTGAAACAAATCTTTCATATGAGTCATACCGGATGTACAACTTTGTTTGACGTCGTTCTTTAAGGTGTAAGACGGACCTAGCAACCTCGGCCAGTTGAACTGAGTCAATTTGAAATAACTCATCTCGCGGATAGGTGTCGAGGAATTCCTCGAGGTCCTTGGCACTATGAGACCCGGATACATAATCAAGGTTTGCCTCGACTTGTAGGCATTTGGCACGCACCACTGGGATATCCGAGACACTGTCCGAGTAAGCGCGTGCGGCAAATATCCCCAAAAAACGCTGCTCCCCAACGACATTGCCAAGTGCATCAAATTTTTTGACCCCGATGTAATCCAAATGCGCGGGGCGGTGAACAGTTGAACGGGAGTTTGCCTTACTCAAAACGAGGAGACTTTTTTCACGAGCACGAGCCCTCGACGCAGGCGGTAAAACCGCAACACTAGCTAGAAGGTCCTGCTCGTCGTTTGTCCTGAGAACACCCAAACCGGTCCCATGCACTGGGTGCAATGCATCTCTGCCATCAACCTCAACTAGGTCATATTCGCGGTAGCCAACAAAAGTGAAACTGTCCTGGGTGAGCCAATCTAAAAGTGCAATCGCTTCGTCGAGGTCTCCTTGATCAATACCGACCGGAGGCTTGCTACGTAAATCACTCGACACTTCAATTGCTTTCGTGCGCATTGCAGGCCAGTCATTCACCGCCTTGCGTACGTCGGTCAGAACTCGAGCCAGGCCAGCGACTACCGCGCTGAGATCATCGGAAATGAAATCTCGCTCAATGTGGATGCGCATCCACGACTCAGCAGTTCCACCTTTTTTTATCTCGTTTACATCCAAGTCGTGAATGAAAGTTACTTGATGTGATTCATCGCGGGTCACGGCAAAAAGTGGATGTGCGACCAGATGAATTGCTCGCCCTTCCCGAGTCAGTTCCGCGGTTACAGAGTCCACCAGGAATGGCATGTCGTCGGTGACAATTTCAACGACCGAGTAACTCACACCTGGCAAATCCGGGGTCCATGCTCGAATCAGCGTTTCGCCATGTGCACCATTAGCCCGGAACTGCGCCCAGTTCAGCATGTCGGCGGCCTGATCGCTCGCGATCAAGTCTGTAGCATTAAATCCCAAATCCACGCTTGACTGGTCCTTGAACAGTTGCTGGCCAACAATGGGAACTAACTCGCGGAAGGAACTCACAGCCCTACGCTAGTACTGAAAAGTGCTTCACGGACCAAGGAGATGAATTTCACATGCCCACACAGTTTGATTTCGCCCAAAGTTTTACCGGCAGCCCGCTCACAGTCTTTGCCATGCTGTCCCAAGAGGATTTCATTTTGGCAAAATGTTCCGCGACCGGCTCCCTGTCCGCTGAGGCCAGCGTGGCTCAGGTCCCGATTGATGGGGGTGAAACGGTTACTTTGATCAGCACCCGCGTACTTCCTGCAGATCTGCCCGGGCCGGCAAGATCACTTGTCGGCGACACGATTACCGTGACCGAAACGCAAATATGGACACCTCCTGCTCCCGACGGGAGCCGCACGGCCACTATCACCGTTGATTTCTCTGCCCCCATGACCTTCAGTGGGACCCTGCACCTCTCACCCGGCGATCAAGCAACCACAACAATCACCACTCGCGGTAAATTTACCGCCAGCGTTCCATTTATTGGTGGAAAAATTGAGAAGGTAGCTGCCGAACAAACGCAGCGTTACCTTGTAGCCGAGGAACGAGTGGGTAACGAGTGGCTCGCGGACTAACCCACCAACTGCTCTGACCAGGTGCGTGGGCTGGTGCGTAGAGATGTGTCCAACACAATCTTCCGACGAGTTGAGTCCATTAAATTAGTGCCCATCACGGTCAAATCTGTAGCTGTGGGGCTGGCGAGGAACACCCGGGAACCACCTGCAACAACATCTGCGATTTCATTTGCTGCCGTGCGAGATACAACACCGCGCCACTGGCGCTCTAATTTCGCGGTCAAACTTTTCGGGTGATCCGACTGCGTGAGCGACATGGGTGCGATCACATACACCTCGTCGAATCCTTCATGACTGAGCACATCGACACTTGTTGCTGACACCGCTCCACCGTCGATATAGGTTCTTGCGCCAATTTTTATCGGAGAAAACCACCCAGGAATTGCGCAACTGGCCATTACCGCTTCCGACAAACTGGCAATTGGCGCCCCGGCACGACCAAATACCGCCCGCTTTCCCGTTTCGTAATCCATTGCGACGACCCACACATCTGGGTGTGTGCCACTGGGGCTTTGTGCCCACTCCCCTAACGGCGAGACCGCATCCACTAAGTGCCCGACACGCTCAAGGCTTTTTGCACCCGGTGGTAGTAGGCCCGATAACACCGCAGTGATCGGGAGCTCGCCGAGTTTGAGTAGACCCGAGCCAAACAGTTTCGGTGACCCTGGTCGCAAGATCCGTGGCCAACCCGGGCGTGACCCGCCGGTAGCGCGGACTGGATTCCACTCATAGCCGAGGAGCGGTCCGCTAGTGACTTTCTCCTCTCCATAGTGCTGGCTCAATTCCTCCGTAGTGACACCGCACGCGATCAGCGCCGCCAGCACTGAGCCCGCCGACGTACCCACCAGCAGGTCAGCGTCACTCGCAGTTATTCCTAATTCCTTTTCTAGGGCGCTCAAAGCCCCCACTGCCCACGTACCGCCGAGGACTCCTCCCCCGCCGATCACAATTGCCCGCCGAGACATTAGGAAGCGACCACTCGCAAGTAATTCCCGCCGGGTGAGCTCCGTCGCTGTGCAATCGAAGCTTGTAGCCCGACAATTGAGTCACGGATGCTTTCTGCAATCACATCAAGATCTTCCAGCGCATCACGATCTGCCATGAGACCAATGCACAGACTTCCATGGTAACTCGTCAGACCAATGCTCAGCGCCTGACCGGGTACCAAGGGCACGCACGGGTAGGACGCGAGCATTTGAGACCCTGCTGCGTAAAGGGCATGTTGAGGTCCGGGCACGTTGGTAATCGTGACGTCGTAAGCCCTACGCGTGAGCGTCGATGCCATGCGAGCACCGAGAGCATGCACGGATGCTGGACCGAAGCCGGCAATGTCAATGATCGCGCGCGCCCCAAGAAATTCACCCATTGGATCCAGGTCAGACATTTGTTCAACCACGCGCATTAATCGATCAACCGGCTCAAATTGTGCCACTGGCAACTCAATTACATAGGCATTAACCGAGCCGCGCAGTGTCGGCTCTTCCACTTTTGAATCAAGTGAAACCGGCACCAGCGCATTAAAACGATCTTGGCCACTTGGCAAGCCATCGCGTCGAATCAGCCAACTTCGTAATGCCCCAGTGAGCACGGTCAAAATAATGTCATTGACACTAATGCTTTCTGCAGTCAACGCAGATGCAGATTTGCGGACCTCTCGCAGTTCTTCCAGATCAACATCAACGGAAACGAATCGCCTTTGGGCACCGAGTTTTGCCTTCAAGGGTGACCGGGTCCGAAATCGGGCAAGCGAGACTAAATCGTGGATCGCCTCCGTTGCGCCGTTCACGACGCTACCCACGACGCTTTGAGCACTTGTAAAGGCTTCGGATGCGGTACTCGCAACGAGTTCCGCAGCTGCGGTCGGGTGCGCAAGTACCTCAGTCACCGATGCGCTCATTAATTCTATCCCAGATGGCTCCGTTGCTGGACGCCACGAATCTGGGGGTCCAGCCGAAGCTTGGGATTCACTATCAAGAATCACCTGCGAAATATCAAGTGCTGCGAGCCCATCAACCATGGCTTCATGGCTCTTCGTGACAATCGCGAATCGCCCGCCGGAAAGTCCCTCAATTAAATACATTTCCCATAATGGGCGGGACCGATCAAGTGGGCGGCTCATGAGCCGGGCAACAAGTTCGTCGAGTTGCTCGGCATTACCTGGCTTGGGTAATGCGGATCGGCGCACGTGATAAGACACGTCAAATGCGGTGTCATCGACCCACACCGGCCGGAACATGCCAAGTGGAATCGCCTTGACCCGCTGACGGTAACGCGGCACAAATGCCAGTCGTTCCTTAATTAATTTGACAAGGGTTTCATGTTCAAATCCACTATCGGATGGCTGAAAAATTGACACGCTCCCAATATTCATGGGCGTCTGCGAGTTCTCGATGTAGAGAAATGAAGCATCGAGGCTACTTAACCGTTCCACGTGCCACTTCCCTTCCAGTTACCTAAGAACTGTCCATGGTCGAGATCTGGGTTACTCGCCTGGAATCCCCGCCACAATGGCGTCGAGGACACCGTACTGCCCAAAGTCCTGATTCGCGCACTGCACTGCCATACTGTTGCCCGTGCAACTTCCCCATTGGACCCGCGTGGGTCGCACCGCAATTATTGCGTCCGTTGTGGCTATTGCCCTGATCGGCGGGCTTCTCATGGCCATTATTGATAGTTCAGACAGTGCGGATGCTGGGGCTGTGAATGTCTCAGCCCAAGACATCGCCTCCGAGCCTGGCGTGATACCCGCGCCCAGCCCGACACCTAGCCCGAGCGTGACACCTACCCCGACACCTACCCCGACACCTACCCCGAGCGTGACACCTACAAAAACCAAAAAGCCGAAGCCAGCGACGCGGGAACGTAAAGCCAAGAATGTTCCCGAGCGCCCATTGGGCAAGCACACCGGCCGACGGATCGTCTATGACAAGGCGCTGATGACCGTATGGGCCATGAATGAAGCTGATGAAGTTGTCTATCGCTTCCCTGTTGTGGGTCGTTGGGATCGACCGGTAAAGGGCAAGTACGAAATTTTTTCACAGTCGATGCACAGCGGGAACCCCAACTCAAAAGTCACTTTTAATCACATGACCAGATTTGCCTACGGCAATGATGGCAAAACGGCGATCGGATTCCACAGCATCCCGCTCTACTACGACGGGAGCATGATGCATTCAACCGATCAATTGGGATTACCCATTGCTACCGGCGGATGCGTGCGCATGGCCGCGGAAGATGCTGAAAAACTTTACGAGTGGGCTGAGGTTGGTGACACGGTCTACGTGCGCGCCTCCCCGTAGCCTTGTATCCGGATACTTCCTAATCGCTTTCGCCAATGGTCCACGGGAATTTTGCTCACGTGCAACTGATTTGGCAATAATCATTAGAGGAACACGACACCAATTAACGGTCTCGCTGTACTGTTAAGCATCGACAGTAATGGAGAATTCAAATGGCATCAGTTACTTGTGCGAAGTGTGGGCAGGTCTGGCTCCGGGCTGAAGACGTAGGGTTCTGTGCTAAATGCGGGGCAGCATTATTTAACTCGAAGGCAACAGTGCAACCTGAGGCAGACACGCTAAAGGAGACTCCGAAGAAGAAGGCTTCGATTGCATGGGGGCCAACGATTCTTGCCTTCTCAGTTATTTTTGCTCTCATCTTCGGCCTTGCTCTAGTTAGCGAAGATATTAATTCTGGCCTAAAAATGATTACTGGTATCAATTTGGCCGGTCCATTCACAGCAAATTACTGCGATTGACTTGCTCTAGTAGTGAGTGTGCCTCGTCTGTGGCTTGCGTGACGCCCGAGCCCCGTGTACCAGCGGGCGAAGTTACGTGGTTCGACCATGCCGCCGAAGTCGGTTTAGGAACCGCCCGATGCCCCCCATGCCACCAACAGCCGGTCTTTGGCGTCGTAGACCTCAACCCAGTTGCCGTTCTTGATTCCCTTTACCTTGATGGAGGCTTTTCCTCCCTTTTTGACTTTTGCCTTCTTGCAAGACTTCTCGTTCCACTTGTCTGCTTCTGCGTCAACTAACTCATACACGCAGGCCCAGACCGGGCTGCCCTTCTTGAGCTTCGTGCGAATGCTGGCCTTCATTTGACCCGAATTGCTGATGGTGGCATTAGTAACTGTCGTCTTGCGGTAGACCTCCTCCGCAATTAGTCGCATACTCTCACTTACGGCAGCAACAGTTGATTCACTTACTTCGTCGGAATGAACTGTGACGAACGACGGACGTGGTGAAGCGTTTCTCGGATTGCAAAAAAGAATAACTCCAACGTCAATAGAATCAGTCACCACGCCCTTTTCGCTCCATGGCGCAACGTACTCGTGAGTGTTTCCCACCTCGACATCATCGTATGTCGTCCAGTCATCCGCAGCTTCGTCCCAGCGACTTACTTCGACCAGATAGACGTAGTCGCCAACATCGTCCCACGTGAATCGCGCACCAGTTTCGGTTGCGGTACCGATAATCCCTGGCTGGCCAATGTTTTCGCACATTGGGATTTCAACCGCGTTCGCCGCAGGCGCCATTGCCAACACGCTCAAACCCAAACTTGTCGCCAACAGAGACGAC
>Ga0209199_1003154_pt1 | contig 16667 bp, 14 predicted proteins | sample COGITO_mtgs_1105_7_FD_184805 | JGI IMG/M metagenome (GOLD analysis project Ga0209199, IMG submission 184805) | Pelagic marine microbial communities from North Sea - COGITO_mtgs_110523 (SPAdes) (version 2) | ecosystem: Environmental > Aquatic > Marine > Epipelagic ...
GCGCCGTTGTCCATGCGCGCGACATGATTTCAGGAATGCGGTTCGCATCGTCAATTTCAACGACCCATTTGGCTACCTTGCCAAAATAATGCGAATATTCAATTTCTTGGAAAGCTTCGCGGCCTTTCATGCCAACACCAACCTGACCGACAAATACAATCATCGGGGTTGAATTCTGCATGGCGGTATGAATACCAATTGAGGCGTTGGTTGCCCCGGGGCCGCGTGTCACAAAACAAAGACCGGGGGTTCCGGTTAATTTTCCCCATGCTTCGGCCATATAGGCAGCGCCGCCTTCATTGCGGCATAACATAAGGTCAAATTTACCCTTGCGATCATACATCGCATCAAGAACGGCAAGATAGCTTTCGCCCGGGACGCCAAACCCCTTTGTGCCACCAAGCGCGATCAGGCAGTCCATAAGCAGACCGCCGCCATTTTTTAACCGAGAAACCATCGTTACATTCCCAAGAAAGCCGACAAGATGGCACTGGCCAGCGCATCAAAACACCGCCATGCTGTAAAAGCTTAGGAAACTGCGGCAACCTTCGCAACTGCAATAGCGAATGGCAGGTGACGTTTTCCAGCCAAACCAGCAATATTGATACGGCTATCACCGACAAGATACATGCCATGATCTTCACGAAGTGACAGTACCTGTTCAGGATTCAGCCCAAGGCGCGAAAACATGCCACGATGATGCGCGATAAAATCGAAATGATCTGAATTGCATTGCTGACGAAGCGCATCAGCCAGATCCTGGCGAATGGTCAGCATGGTCATACGCATCTGTTCAAGTTCGGCCATCCATTCGGCGCGCAAATCAGCATCAGCCAAAATCATGCCAACCACCGCGGCGCCATGATCGGGCGCAAATGAATAGTTCAACCGGTTCAAAACCGCCAAATTACCCTGCACCAATTCGGCAGTGCTGGCATCTTTGGCAATCATCATGGCAATGCCAACACGGTCACGATACAGGCCAAAATTCTTTGAACATGATGCCGCAATAAACATTTCCGGCACGCGCGATGCCATATAACGAAGCGGTGCCGCATCTTGATCCAACCCATCACCAAATCCCTGGTAGGCAATATCAATAAAGGGCATAGCGCCTTTTTCAATGACCAGATCGGTAATGGCTTTCCATGTGTCCATATCGATATTTGCGCCGGTTGGATTATGACAGCAGCCATGAAGAAGAAGTAAATCGCCAGCTTTCAAATCTTGAAACGACGCCATCATTGCGGCGGTATCAACAAGCCGTGTTTCATTGTCAAAATAAGGATAGCCGCGGGTTTTGAAACCCATATGCGTTGCCATGCTCATATGCGATGGCCAGCTAGGATCACTAATCCAGATCGTGCAATCGGGATTCAAAATCTTCATCGATTCAAAAATCTGCCGGATTGCGCCAGTTCCGCCCGGGGTCTGCAAAGTGGCAATCCGATCGGCGGCAACAGCATCGCCAAGAACAAGATCGCGCATTTGATCACGGAAAAGCTCGGCACCGGCAAGCGATACATAGGCTTTTGAATTCTGTTCTTGCAGCAGGCGTGCCTCGGCCTTTTTCACCGATGACATAACCGGCGTTATGCCATTGTCATCTTTGTAGACGCCAACCCCAAGATCGATTTTTTCAGTGCGTGGATCGGCTTGAAATGTCTTGGAAAGACCCAAAATCGGATCGGCTTTGGCAGGCTGGAAATTTTCAAACATGCTGGTTTCTCTAGCAAAATATGGCAATGGTTTTGTTTAAGGCAAATCTAGCAGGTAACGCAACGGTTTTTACCGCGCAATTCATTTTCATCGCCATTTTCATTGGCGCCGCCAGTTTTTTCGTACAAATCAGGCGCAAATAATCAGCTTTTACCGCCAGCATAGCCAATCGATTGCAAGGCTATTTTGATTTCATCCAAAATGGCCGGATCATCAATGGTGGCTGGCATATTCCAGTTTTCACCATCAGCAATTTTAGCCATTGTACCGCGCAGAACCTTACCCGACCGTGTTTTTGGCAGGCGTTCAATCACCGCAATCAAATTAAAGGACGACACCCGACCAACCCGATCTTTCACAAGCGCAATTGCTTCGGCCATAATATCATCTTGCATCCGGTTACAATTCGGATAAAGACAGATCAGGCCAAGCGGCAATTGCCCTTTCAATTGATCGGCAACACCAATAACGGCACATTCAGCAATATCAGGATGATCGGCAAGCACTTCTTCAAGCTGGCCAGTTGATAGCCGGTGGCCAGCAACATTAATCACATCGTCGGTGCGCGCCATGATGTAGAGATAACCATCCTCATCGCAATAGCCAGCATCACCTGTTTCATAATAGCCCGGAAAGCTGGTGAGGTATTTTTCGACATAGGCATCATCAGCCCCCCAGATTGTTGAAAGGCATGATGGCGGCAATGGCAATTTCACGGCAATCGCCCCAAGTTCACCTGCCGGCAGCACCGCACCATCAGCATCGAGAATATCAATTTCATAGCCCGGCATCGGCAATGATGGCGAGCCAAGCTTGACAGAAAGATGTTCGATTCCCATCGGATTGGCACAAATTGACCAGCCGGTTTCGGTTTGCCACCAATGGTCAATCACTGGCACGCCAAGCTGGTTTTCCGCCCAGCTAATCGTATCCGGATCGGCACGTTCGCCAGCCAAAAACAGGTATTTCAGGCATGACGTATCATAGTCTTTTAAAAATGCACCATCAGGATCAGCACGTTTGATCGCCCGAAAGGCGGTTGGCGCGGTAAATAATACTTTGACCTTATGTTCGGAAATCACTCGCCAGAACACACCAGCATCAGGCGTGCCAACCGGTTTGCCCTCAAATAAAATGCTAGTACAGCCGAAAAGCAACGGCGCATAGACGATGTAGGAATGACCAACCACCCAGCCAATATCAGACGCTGCCCAATAAACATCGCCCGGCCGCATATCGTAAATATGGCGCATCGACCAATGAAGCGCGACAGCATGACCGCCATTGTCACGAACCACACCTTTCGGCTGGCCGGTAGTCCCCGATGTGTAAAGAATATAAAGAGGGTCAGTTGCCTTGACCGGAACCGGCGGCAATTCGGTTGCTGCATCAAGCGCCGCATTCCATTCCAGATCACGCCCTGCAACAAGATTGGCCGCAAGCGCCTCACGCTGGACAATCACGCAATGATCAGGTTTGTGGTTTGCCGTTTCGATGGCACCATCAAGAAGCGGTTTATATTCGACGATACGCCCGGGTTCATGGCCACAAGAAGCGCTGATCATCACTTTTGGCGTGCAATCATCAATGCGTTTGGCAAGTTCGGCAGCGGCAAATCCACCAAACACGACCGAATGGATGGCACCAAGCCGCGCACAGCCGAGCATTGCCACCACAGCTTGGGGTATCATTGGCATATAGATGATGACGCGATCACCTTTTTCCACGCCAAGCCCGGCAAGCATACCGGCAAATTTTGCCGTTTGCTGTTGTAATTCGGCATAGGTTAGGGTCGATTTATGGGCGGTGATGGGCGAGTCATAAATAATTGCATTTTGATCGCCGCGTCCGGCCAGAACATGGCGATCAACAGCATTGAAACAGCTATTGATCTCACCATCGGGAAACCAGCGATAAAACGGCGGATTGTGGTCGTCGAGACCGGTTTTTGGGGCCTTTACCCAATCAATCGCCGTCGCCGCATCAAGCCAGTATCCAGCCTTGTCCAAAGTTGCGTCGCGATATATTTGCGCGTAGCTATTCATTTACCATTCCTCGAATACCAAAGCCCTAAAAACCAATTGTCATTGCTATATGATCATTGTTCAATTGCGCCCGCTGTCACTAGCGGAAGATCTGCCCCAAATCATAAACAATCTTTGCCGCTTCTGATTCGAGCGGGAATGACAGCATCCCCATCACATCATAGCCAAGGAACAATGGCATTATGTAAAACCGGATCATAAACAGGAACCAAGCCACATAAAGCGGTTTCAGCCTATCAACCAAAAAGCCTGGCGTTAAGAACGACATTGCCCTGATCATCGGCTCAGTGACTTTCATAAAGGCGCGCATGAAAAAGAAATCAGAATCTTCATTCAAAAAGATCGTCATTCCAAAGCGACCAATCAAGGTCCACATCGCGGCCCCTAACGTGTAGTCGAGCAGCAGCACGCCCCAGCTAATTCCACTATCCATAATCCCCCCCAAATTACGAATCGATGTATTTGCCATCAATCTTTGAAGTTTTTATTAATTGAATTTTACAAAAAAAAGTGGAGCAGGAGAACCCTCCTGCTCCACTATATTTGATTTAGAGTCCCATCGGGCTTCAAACCTTAGCTGTTTTGAACAACTCCGCCCTTTGGAATACGAATCGAGTCAACCATCTTCATAGTTTCCTCATCTGGCGCCTCAGTAGCCTTTGACACGACGACCATTAGGATCAGGCTGACCGGCATACCAATCATACCAAACCGAAGATGATCAATGCCGAGCCAAGGATCCATGCCGGCAAACTTGACAGCGTAGAGATAAGCGGTTCCTGACGCGAGACCGCCAATCATGCCAGCGATCGCACCAGCGCGGTTTGCACGTTTCCACCAAATGCCAAGCACCAATGGGAAGAACAAGCCTGAGTTTGCAAAACAGAATGCCCAAGCAACGGCGCCCAAGATACCGGTTAGCTTCTGCGCCGCAACATAGGCACCCGCAGCACCGATTGCCAAAAGCAATACCCTCGCTACAACGAGTCGTTTCCCAGTGTCAGCTTTTGGATCGATGATCTTGTAGTAAAGGTCATGTGACAAAGCGTTAGCAATCGCCAAAAGCAATCCATCGGCAGTTGACATAGCGGCCGCAAGACCACCAGCAGCAACCAGACCAGAAATCACATAAGGCAGACCAGCAATTTCAGGCGTCGCCAAAACAACAATTTGGCCATTCATGAAGAACTCTTGCAATTGCAACAAGCCATCACCGTTACCGTCCACAAGCTTCAGGAAGCCCGCGCTGGTCCATTTTTGAACCCACTCAAGAGACTGAGCATCAGCAAATGATTTACCAATAATACCAGTCGCCAAGTTAGGATCGAGCAATGACAGCTTAGTAAAGGTCGCCAATGCAGGTGCGGTTAAGTACAAGAGGCAAATAAATACCAATGACCAGCCAACTGACTGACGTGCAGCCTTGACCGAAGCAGTGGTAAAGTAACGCATAAGAACGTGTGGCAGTGAAGCTGTTCCAAGCATCATGCACAACACCAGCGTGAAAAACTTCCACTTTGCCATCAATGTATCGCTAGCGTCGTTAATACCTACACTGAGAGCCTTGAGCTTGCCAGCTGCAGCCTGAGCTGCCGGATCAACCGCGGCACCAAGGTTGTGGAGTTGCTCCAACTCTTGAACAGCCAAAACTGCATCAAATTGAGCAATATGTGGAATCAGGCCGTAACCAAGTTTATTTGACATCCAGAACACGGGCAGAAGATAGGCAACAATCAACACGATATATTGCGCAACCTGCGTCCATGTCACCGCACGCATACCACCCAGCATTGAACAAGCCAAGATACCGGACAACCCGACCCAAACACCCCATTCAAACGGGATGTCCAGCATCCGAGCCGCAACCGTACCGGTACCGTTAATCTGCGCCGTCACGTAGGTGAAGGAAGCCATAACAAGGACAATTACTGCACAGAAACGAGCAAGATTACCGCCGTAGCGTGTGCCAATAAAGTCAGGTACAGTGTAGCAGCCAAACTTGCGCAGATACGGTGCGATCAAACTTGCCACCAACACATAACCACCGGTCCAACCAACGAGGAACGCCATGTAAGGATAGCCGTTCATGTAAATGCCACCGGCCATCGCAATAAATGATGCACCTGACATCCAGTCAGCGGCGGTTGCCATACCGTTGTACACGGCAGGAACTTCCCGTCCAGCAACGTAATATTGCCCCGATTCCATGGTCCGGGACAAAATGCCAATCAAGGCGTAAATAGCAATGGTAAATCCAACAAACATCCAGCCGATTTTTTCAGCACTGACACCTGCCTGTTCTAGGATAGCCATAATAATAACAAAGCCGAGGAATCCAAGTGTATAAACCCCATAAACTCTGCCAAGATTTTTAATAAATCCACCTTCAAGTTTCATGACAGCACTCCTAATCTTCTGAAACGCCAAATTCGTCATCAAGCTGGCTTTGCTTTGTTACAAACCAGAAGACAAGAATTGCGAACGATATCTGAACTCCCATGCCGGCCATAAAATAACCGCCTGGGAACGATCCAGCTGCGCCATTCAAGGCATCGCCAAACCAGTGAATTATAAATGCTAAGAAAACCCAGATGGCCAATGTTTTGAACAAAAGACTTTTCGTCCTGTCCCAGTGACTAGGCGCCCCGGTAGATTGACTGCTCATGACAGCATCCTCCAAAAAAGTGTGTTTCACCTCTCCAAGTAAAACACTTCCCCACGACCCTTATCGGACGGAACAAAACTTCCCTCCCAAAAGAACCAAAAAGTTATCACGACTTATTATTGTTGTATTCGCGACAATACACGATGTAGACATTAGTGATTAACAATTAAATGGCAACAAATTTTAGCACGGGCGTTTTAGAAGCCAATGATAGACACATTAAAGTCAGTGTTACGCACCATCGGATTCATCAAAGACCCACCGCTTAAAACACGCCTACAATTATATGATTTCATTGACAGCCGAGCAGCATTTGTATCGCAAGTAACTCTCTACACATATGTTAAAGCGCGTGCAGGCACCCGCTTTCCAAAATTATTCCAAAATGACGATTTTTTGACCTCATTGCGCATTGCCCGCTGGCATGTCTATGGTGCCGCCATTTGCGATCTTGGTTTATTTGCAATTGCTCAGCTTAAACGCGATGGCGGATTGAACGACAAGGCCGCGCAGGAGCTTGCGATTGAAATGCTAGATGGCATTTTGCTAAATTACGACCAAGATGACATTGATCCAAAGGATTTTGCCGCAATGGGGGATACCGGAAAACAACGCGCCGCCTTTGCCAATTGGGATTCAATCGCTGATGGGCCAGCAGCCTTTCAATCAAGTTCAGATGCGGTTTTCCGGTGGGCGCCAATCGCTGATGAACTGAAAGATAATGATGAAGAAATTGTTCGCAATTCGATTCATCTTCGCTGGATTGGCGTTCGCCGTGATTTAAAGGAATTGATCAAACCTGCCCTTGTTCTGGCCGATTGGTATAAATCTGACCGCCTCAATCCGCCCTCAATCTGACCATAACCAAAAAAGAGACAAAATGCCTGTTACCAAAACCGTAAAAATGCTTGTAGCCGAAGCAAAAGAGCAAACCAACAGCATTAGCCCAGCCGATGCACATGACCGGCAGCAGGCAGGTGATGCTATTTTAATTGATATTCGTGACATTCGCGAATTACAGCGCGAAGGCCGCATTAATGGGGCGTTTCACGCACCGCGCGGCATGCTGGAATTTTGGGCCGATCCCGATAGCCCATACCACAAAGACATTTTTGCGACCGAAGGCGAGCTCGTTTTGTTTTGCGCCAGCAGTTGGCGGTCAGCGCTTGCTGCCAAAACCCTGCAAGATATGGGACTCAGCAATATCCGCGATATGGATGGCGGCTTTACAGCATGGAGAACCGCCGGCTTGCCCATCACCAAAGACGATTAACCCTGAAGAATTGAACAGCCTGTTGCTGCGTCAATTTTGTAACATTTGATAAATTCTTCGGCAAGAATGATTGACAATCAGTTGGCTGGAAGGCTAATTGCAACCATCTTTTTTTGGTGGGAGTGTGAAGATGACCGACGTAAAGGCAGATATTGACGCCATGATCGCACGGGCGCGCAAAGCCCAGCAATCTTATGAAGCCAACGGAAGTCAAGAACGGTTTGACCGTGCTGCCGAAGCCGCCGCATGGGCGCTGATGGAACCAAGCCATAATGCCGAGCTTGCCGCCTTTGCCGTTGCCGAGACCGGCCTTGGCAAAATTGCTGATAAAATCACCAAAAACCACCGGAAAACGCTTGGCCTACTTCGCGATATCCACGGCAAAACCAGCTTTGGCCTGATCGATGATGATGCGCAATCTGGGGTTAGCGAATTTTTGCGGCCAAAAGGGGTCGTTGCGGCGATCGTGCCGTCCACCAACCCGCTGGCAACACCAATCAACAATGTCGTAAATGCTTTAAAAACCGGCAATGCCATCATTCTGGCACCGTCGCCGAAAGGTGCCGCGCCTTTGGCCAAGTTGCTGGAATATGTCTATGCCGAATTTGACCGAATCGGTCTTGATCATGATCTTGTGCAGATGGTACCGAATCCGCCATCAAAGGAAAAAACCGCACGGCTGATGCAAGGCGTCGATATGCTGGTTGTCACCGGCTCACAAAGCAATGTCCGTTCGGCCTATTCATCCGGTACGCCCGCGCTTGGGGTTGGTATGGGCAATGTTGTGACAATCATTGACGAAACCGCCGATCTTGATGATGCTGCTGGCAAAATCGCCCGGTCAAAATGTTTCGATAACGCAACATCTTGTTCATCCGAAAATGCGGTGATTGTTGTCGATGCTGTTTATGACGCGTTTTTGCAGGCGATTGCCCGCGCTGGCGGCATGTGTCTTAACCAAGACCAGACAAATCACCTTATCAGCACGCATTGGCATGACGGTCACTTGAACCGCAATATGCTTGCCAAGGATATTGACGCCGTTCTTGACACGCTTGGATTTGCTGATGCGGCACCCAAAGGCACGAAATTTCTTGTGGCACCAGCAACAGCCATTGGCCCGGATGCGCCAATTTCAGGTGAAAAAATGGCTTTATTCTTTGCACTTTATCGCGCATCTGATTTTGCGACGGCCAAGGAAATGGCGCGCGAAATTCACGCCTATCAGGGACGCGGCCATTCATTGGGGTTGCATAGTAAAGACGATGACCGTGCGCGCGATTTGGCCATGGATATGCAGGCCTGCCGCATTATCGTCAATCAGGCGCATTGCTTTGCCACTGGCGGGTCATTCGACAATGGTCTTCCTTTCTCGCTGTCGATGGGTTGTGGGTCATGGGGTGGCAATTCGATTGATGACAATTTGAATTGGACGCATTTTGTCAATCATGTGCGGATTGCCCGACCGATTGCCTCCGTTGAGCCAACAGTTGACGAAATGTTTGCTGACTATTTCAAGGCCAGCAAACAGGCGGGCGTCTGAACCATGTCGGGCGCATCATCGTCTAACATTGCGGATCTGCTGAGCAACGCCGCATCTGCCGCACCCGATGCGATTTGGCTGACAACACCTGAAACGGAACAGGCCTTTAGCTGGCAAGACAGTCTTGACCGTGCTACCGAAATTGCCTGTTACCTTCAAGGTGCCGGCCTGTCACATGGCGCGTCGGTTGCGATTGCGTCGGCAAATGGTGCCGCGGCCAGCTTTGCCTTTCTTGGCACCGTGTTTGGAGGTTATCGCGCAACACCATTGAATTTGGTTGCAGGCGTTAAAACCCTTGGTTTTGTCTTGTCACATTCTAAAACCGAAATCATTCTTTGCGCCGATGATTGCCTGTCAATGGTCAAAGACGCCTTGGCAGCGATGCCGGACGCGCCAAAAACCATGCCGCAGATTGTAAGCATGGATATCGACCAAGGCCCGCGTTGGGGTGAAACCGGAATCACCCCAGTTAACAAGGCCGATTTACGCCGCCCAAACGCCAACAGCATTGGCCTGTTGATGTATACATCGGGAACCACTGGCGTGCCAAAAGGCGTTTTGCTGTCACATGCCAATTTGATTGCGGCGGGAAGCAATGTTTGCGTCGCGCACAAACTGGATAAGACCGATATCGGCATGTGTGTTTTGCCGATTTATCATATCAATGGCCTGTGCGTAACCGTGATGGGTACCTTGGTATCGGCTAGCGGGCTTGTTATGCCACGACGCTTTTCGGCAACGCATTTCTGGGCGCAGATGAAACAGTGTGATTGCAGCTGGTTCAGTGCCGTGCCAACGCTATTTGCCTATTTGCTGAATGATGAGACCGTTCCTGATCTTAATCGTGACCGGCTGCGCTTTTCGCGTTCGGCCTCGGCGCCACTGCCACCCGAAATTCACCGCCAGTTTGAAAAGCGGTTTAATATCCCGATTATCGAAACGATGGGGCTAACCGAAACTGGCGCGCAAATCCTGTCGAATCCATTGCCACCGGGAGAGCGCAAAATTGGTTCACCCGGTATCGGCTATGGCAATGAAATCGCCATTGCTGGCCCTGATCTCTCGATTTTGGGGCCCGACATTGAAGGCGAAATTCTGGTTCGCGGCAGTAATGTTATGCAGGGCTATCTCGACCGACCAGACGAAACCGCCAAAACCATCACGGCCGATGGCTGGCTTCGCACCGGCGATCTGGGGCGCATGGATCAAGATGGCTTTATCTTTGTCACTGGCCGGATCAAAGAGCTGATCATTAAAGGCGGGGAAAATATTGCACCGCGTGAAATTGACGAGGCCTTGCTGGAACATGACGCTGTTTTGGAAGCGGCTGCCTTTGCCCGTGAATGCAAAGATTACGGACAGCGTGTTGAAGCCTGTGTTCGGCTAAAAGATGGTAAAGCTATTTCAGAAGATGAATTGCGGGCATTTTGCAAAAGCCGGATAGGTGCATATAAGACACCAGATCATATTTATTTTCTGGATGACTTGCCAAAGGGTCCTTCGGGCAAAGTGCAACGTATGAAACTTCTTGGCATGGTGTCGTAGGGCATCCAATGACAGATCATCACAACCAGAGTTAGACGGCATCAATTTGCCCTATTTAGGCACGCCCACCACCTCAAGTGAAATTAGATATGAGCCTAAAAAATGGTTGGCATATTTGGTTCTATTAAAAAAGTTTCTAGTGAAGAATTTTTTTTCAGCACAATGCAACGAAATGTTTGCATTTTCATTTCATTAGGCCACACTCGTGATACTAAAAAATTAGCTTTGGAGGAATATAGTGAAAATCGTAACATCTTTAGCAGCAGGCGTTTTACTTGCTGGCATGGTAACTGGTGTAACGACAGCGAGTTTTGCTGGCGGTCACGGGTTTAAATGTAAAGTAAGCCAAGAAAGCATGTCAAAGCCGGGCGGGTTTCCTGACCGTGCATTGACCATGATTGTTCCCTACGGACCAGGTGGTGGATCAGGTCAGGTTGCAGCCGGTATGGCAAAGGCCGTCACTGAATTAACTAGTGTGGATATTAACCGTGATCACAAGCCTGGGGGATCTGGGACAGTTGGTATGACTGCATATATGGCAGCTCCTGCAGATGGCTACAATGTTCTAGAACACATCGATGATGCGTCATCAGCTCACGCCTTGGACTCGTCTCGGCCAAACCCAGCGGTTGATCTTATTCCGCTGGTTATTTCGCAGGTTACATTTTCGCAGATTTACATCCGCAAAAATGAAGACCGTTACTCAGACTGGCCGTCATTTGTTGCGTGGGTAAAAAAGCAAGGCGGAAAAGCCACAATTGCCAACGTCTCAAAGGAAGGCTCGATGGAACGCGTTTTGATGAAGTTCATCACAGACGCAACCGGCATGAAGATCCAGCAAATCTCATTTGACAAGGGCGCTCCTCGTTACGGCGCGCTTCTGGGTGGTCAGGTAGATGCGCTGTTTGAACAGCCAGGTGATGTTCGCAAATTTCTTGACGCAGAACAGTTCAAGCCGATTCTGACAATCTATGGCGAGCGTCCAAAAGCTTTTGCAGACGTCCCAACCCATGTTGAAATGGGCATGTCTTTTGAGCCTCTCTTCCGCTTTCGGGGCTTCTATGTCCACAAAGACGCACCCGCTGACCGTGTAAAGTGGCTTCAGTGGGCGTTCCAACGTGGGTATTGTGAAGACAGCTACCAGAAGTTCAACGACTCAAAATTCATGAATGTCATTGACAGCTACCGCGATACCGCCGGTGCTATTGAGCTTATCAACAGTTCAATCAATCAGTATCGTGAAGTTTATAAGTCAATGGGTATGGCAGTTAAGTAAACCCTGAATGTAAAAATTATAGCCTCACAGCCATGGCTGTGGGGCTATTTAAAATCAGCTATATGTAGGTTTTTAAAATGGGACATCTGAACAAATACCATATGTTTGAAGCCGGTATATGGCTAACAATAGCAACTGTTTTTTTTATTTATTCATTTGAATTTAATCAAAATATTGAAATATACAAATTTGGTGCAACCGGTTGGCCACGCGCTGTCGTTCTAATGCTATTATTCGTGATTGCAGGTAATATTTTTCATCAACGTATTCATGGATCATCGATTCAAGCTGGACGTGTTGGGGTTAGTGACGACGACCTTGCGAAAGAACCAAAAACACTTAGCGCCGTAATGAATGTTTCCAGCTTCTTAGTCCTTCCACTTGTTTATGCGTGGTCGTTAAAGCCGATTGGATTTTATGCAGCAACTCCAGTTTTTGCGGCTCTCGTTATCATTTTACTTGGTGAGCGCCGGCCAAAGTGGATCGTTGGTATCAGTCTTCTGATTTACATTATGCTGATTGGATTATTCATGATCGTGCTGAACGCCCCCTTACCACAGGGCACTGTCTCTCCGTTTTATGATTTCAGCGCGTTTATGTTGCGCATGAACACACAGATCCAACATTTATTCTAGGCTCAGGTAACCCATTATGATTGATAATTTTTTAGCGGGTAGCGCAGCACTCTTTGGCGATCCGGTTACAATTCTAATATTTGTGTTTGGCGTAATCGGTGGAATGCTATTTGGTGCCATTCCAGGCGTAAGCATGCTTACTCTTGCAGCAATTCTCCTTCCTTTTAGCGCTGGTTTAGAACCAGCTCAGGGCGTTATGCTGTTTGCGGTTATTTATTGTACCGGAACATATGGCGGCGCCATTACTGCAATTTTATTCAACATCCCCGGTGCCCCAGAGAACGCTCCAACTGCATTTGATGGCTACCCTATGACCAAAAAGGGACTGGCCGGGAAAGCGGTTGGCGCAGCCGTCTTATGCTCAGCTGTTGGCGGAACTGCATCAGCCCTTCTGATGATGGCAGCTACTGAGCCATTAGCACATTGGGCGATCCGGAACATTGGGCCACCAGAGATTTTTGCTCTTGTGTTTTTCGGCCTGGCCGTTGCCTCCTCAGTCGGCGGCAACACCATTTGGAAGGGATGGATGTCAGTCCTCCTCGGCTTGCTCGTGGCCACCATTGGCCAGGACCCTGTTGGGGGGATTAACCGTTACAATTTTGGTATGAGTGATTTAGCTGCCGGTATTGCTTTTGTGCCAGCTATCCTCGGATTTTTTGCCGTATCAGAAATCTTTGTTCAAGCCGAACGACGCGCATTTGGTAAGTACAATGCGCCAAAGCTGAGCGTTGACTTTCCTTCTTTTGCAGAACTATGGCGTTACAAAATTGCAGTGGTTCGATCAATTTTTGTGGGGTTTTTCTGTGGTATTTTACCAGGCATTGGGGCAACACTCGCAGCCTTTATGGGCTATGGAGAAGCTGTTCGTTGGTCAAAAGACAAAAAGTCGTTTGGTAAGGGTAATATTGAAGGGGTTATCTCTTCTGAAACGGCGAATAATGCTGCAACAGGCGCAGCTATGATTCCTCTTTTAGCTCTTGGACTCCCCGGGGGCGCATTGACTGCAATGATGGTCGCTGTCTTCCAGTTTCATGACATGGAGCCCGGTCCACTGGTTTTCTACAACTCGCCAGAATTAATCTGGGTTGTGTTTGCAGCAATGTTCTATGCGAACGTTTCCATTCTGTTCATTGGTCTAATTGAGACTAAAACAATCCTTCAACTGCTAAGAATTCCGTTTCATTTCCTCGCCCCAATGATTTTGCTCCTAGCAAGCATTGGATCGTACATCGGACGAGGACTAGTTCTTGATGTCATGATCATGTTTCTAGCTGGTATGATTGGATTTCTGCTTCGAAGATCAGGTTATTCAATTCCTGGAATTGTTCTTGGCATCATCCTCGGTAAAATTGGCGAACAGAATTTTGCGCAAGGCATGCAGATGGTCCATTACGACCTTGTGACATACCTGTCACGGCCGATATGTCTAATTCTTATAATCGCCGGTGCTATCACCCTGGGTGCCGGAGTTTACAAAGCACTAGCATCTAATCGTGTTGGTGCAAAACAGGAATAGAACCAAACGGCCTTGAACGAGTTCATCACAACATCACTTTTACCCTCCCAAGACATTGCGATTACAGTGGCCGTCTTGGGAGTGTTTTTCCTCTCAGGAATTGTGAAGGGCTTCCTTGGGATTGGCTTGCCCGCGGCGGCAATGGCATTGCTGACGCTTGTGATGGACCCAACCATCGCCATATCTTTACTGACCCTGCCCATTATCTTTACCAATATCGCGCAATATGCGCGAAGCGAGAACCGGCGTGAAATTGCCCAGAAATACTGGCTTTTCGGTCTTGCCATCATGTCGAGCATCTTTCTGACATCGCTGTTTATAATGTCTTTTCCAAAGGCGGTGCTAACAGTTTCAATTGGCTTTGCCATGATTGCCTTTTCATTGACCCAGATGTTTGGCGCTAAAATTCCCCTTGGTCATGGGCGCAAATGGCATGTTGGGGTTGGGCTGTTTTCTGGCGTTCTTGGCGGGTTAAGCTCGATCTGGTCACCGCCGGTAGCCATGTATTTGCTCGCGCATAACGTCTCAAAGGCCGAATTTATCGGCGCGACGGGGTTTCTGTTTTTGGCAGGATCAATTCCGCTTGCAGCTGGCCTAACCTTTGCTGGGGTTCTGAATATCGACACGGTTCTTCATTCTTTGATGGGATTGATTGTTGTTCTAGCAGGCTTTCGCGTTGGCGAATGGCTTCGCGGCCATGTTCAGCAGGATTCATTTCGCCGGATCGTGTTGTGGGCGTTTTTGATCATGGGCGGGCGGCTTATCGCCGTTGGGTTGTTCTAGCCCACCCTATTTAGTCAAGTGCCGCCTCAATCGCCCGAAAAGCGGCCAGCAGCGTCCGGTCGGTATCGGTATCAACCACCGTGCCATTTGATGCCATTTTGGCAATCACCAGCCTTGCCGCGCGATCAATCCATAACCATTGCCCATGGATCCCGATCGCACAGGCAATCTGCCGGGTCTGATCGGGGCGGTACCATTGCGACCGGTAATTACCATTCACAAAAAGCCGCGGCCCTTTGCCATCTTGCTGTTGCAACCAGATATGATTGTCATGCTGGTGATAAATATCATCGATCCAGCTTTGTGGCACAATCTGTTGACCGGCAAAACAACCGCCATCACACACCATCTGGCCAATGCGAAGAAGATCATGAATTGTAATACATAGCCCACCCGAAACACGCGGTGCGCCGAATGTATCCAGACTGATATAGGCCTCATGGACAGCGCCACAAGGTGCTAATATATGGCGCGAGAATAATTCGGCAAAGCTGGCACCGCCGCTTCGTTCGATCACCCAGCCAAGAACATCACTATGCGGCGAGCAATAATGATGACGCGTTCCGTGCGCCGCATCTGATACTGGCATTTTGGTCAGGAAATCGCGCAAACCATCATTGCGGTCGCCTTCTTCGATCGGGTTCCATGCCGAGGCTCGGCGATAGGCCATAAACACCCCGTCTGTATCCAGATAATCTTCTCGAAAACCCGATGCGATTTGCATATCCAATAGATGGCGCATCGTCGCCCCAGCATAGGCACTATGACCAAGTTCGGGAAGGTAATCGGTGATTTGCCGCTGAACATCAATCACCCCCGCACCAACCAAAACACCGGCAAGAAGCGACGCCATCGATTTTGTAATCGAAAAGACGATATGCTGGCGGTCTGGCGCACCAAACCCACCAAACCAATCATAGACAAGCTTGCCATCTTTCATCACGGCAAAACAATCACTTTGGCTGGCCGCCAGAAAAGCGCCAAGCTTCTGGCGATCGCCGCGCGCATCAAGAAACGGCAAATCATCCAAATCTTGGCGCGTGGCGGCAAGGGCTGTTGGTGGGTTGGCCGGGTGCATTGGCGCGGTTGGCAGCAATTGCCGCAAATGATTAAACGACCAGCGGGCAATCTCTGGTTCGCGCCAATTGGCAAGCAGCACCTGATGATTGGCAGCTGGCGGAAAGCCCTGCATCATCTTCATAATGTCATCTTTGTCACGGCTGTTATCAATTGGCATGATTTCGAAGGCTCGCTTTTTTCGGAAATTGCAGCACCGGACCGGTGGTAAATTCTCGATCGGCGGCATCATGGCTGACAAGAAGCGCCGGTATCTGCCGCAGCTTGATTTGATCTGCCACAAAATGTCCAAATTGACGACGCAGGTCGGGATCGAGGCTGGAAAAAGCCTCATCCATCAATAATGCCTTGGGTGCCGCTAGCAAAGCACGCATCAGGGCAATGCGCGCCGCCTGCCCGCCCGATAGGCTGGCTGGATCACGCTCGCCAAACCCATCAAGGCTGGCTGCAGCCAAAGCGTCCTTTACCGCCGCATAACGGGCTTTACCGCGAATTGACGGTGCCAGCCCAAAGGCCAGATTTTCACCAACGGTTAAATGTGGAAACAGCAACGCGTCCTGATACATTAACCCAACTTGGCGTCGATGCGG
>Ga0209199_1003158_pt1 | contig 16649 bp, 17 predicted proteins | sample COGITO_mtgs_1105_7_FD_184805 | JGI IMG/M metagenome (GOLD analysis project Ga0209199, IMG submission 184805) | Pelagic marine microbial communities from North Sea - COGITO_mtgs_110523 (SPAdes) (version 2) | ecosystem: Environmental > Aquatic > Marine > Epipelagic ...
AAGAAATTTATGACAGCGGGAATTATCCCTACGAGTTAGATATAGACGCTGAGATAGATAAAGTTGCCGAGGTGTCTATAGCTAAAGAACGCCTTAAAACACTTCAGAAAAAACAAATGGAACTCCTTTATCTTAGGGTTGGCCAAGGTCACTCTTGGGCCAAGATTGCTGACTTGCTGCAGGTAACATGCGCAGACCCAGAAGACAGTGTTCAGCAAAGGTGGAGACGTTTCGAGCCGAAGTTTAAGGAGCTAATGGGCGGTATTTCCCTACCTGCAATCCTAGGTGCAATAAACGATTGGGAAGCAACTGGCCTTAACTACTCAGAAGAACTTGGTGCTAAATTAACAGAGAAAGCCAAAACCTATGACTTAGCCGAGTTATCGGACCTGTACGGAATGAGCCGCAAAGAGGTGACGCAGGTTATCAAAACTTACCAGAACAAGGGGTAGTCATGACCGTAACAATAGATAAGATCCGTGCGTTTGTAGGGGAGCAAACCCAAGTCGCAGCACATGGCGTCAAAGACATATCAGAGGATGTAATCAGTACAGGTGTCGCTAAACTTAAGCAGCAGAACCTATCAGAGAAACACAGCACCCAACTCCTGACAAAATTCTTTAAACTGACAGCTAAGAATGGACGTGACGAACTCATAAAAGCCTATGCAGGGGGTGAGTGTACGACAGTATCGGAGGGCTATCTTTCTGCCCATGAGAGTACAGATAATAGGGTTGCAGGTAAGTACATAGCCAAGGGCTTAATCCATGTGGCTGGCTACTCTTATTACCCTTCTTTCGGCCCCTATGTACGCGACAAAGGCTTGGTTATTTACAACACTTGGCGCGCACCCGTTAAGCTATTTGGGGAGGTTGACTATCGTTCATTCTTAGAAAAGGGCCACCGTGCGTATGATGACAACTTAGGTAAATGGCTGGACACAGAAGGTCGTGAAGGTGGTGACTTGTCTTTGTACGACGCCATGAAGCCTGACCTGTGGCTAGCCTTTGAAAAGCTATGGTTCGCAAACAACCCTGAACACGGCCGTATTTTCACTGATTGGCTGTCGCTAACCCTGACCTACAGTGATCTTAAGATACGATGGGCGCCAATGATTAGGTCAGTTCAAGGTATTGGCAAAGGGACACTGGTGCAGTCAGTCATACGCCCCATCCTCGGTGTCGATAGCGTCAGAGAGTTAGACTTTAAGCGCGTGATTGATAAGTTCAGCGGTGATCAATTCCTGAGTAGGCTCATCGTAATCAATGAGGTTAAGACCACAAGGCCAGAACACTATAACAGCCTCAAAGACAAGGTTACGGATGATTACCTCTTCGTTGAACGCAAGAATGAGCAGGGTTTTCAATCACAGGTCTACTTCGCCACTCTACTTTATTCCAATGAACATCGTCCTCTGTGGATTCCATCAGGTGACAGGCGTTACTGGGTTCCAGATTACATAGAGTACCCTGAATGTTGGGGAGAAAATGACGATGAGAGACAGCAGCAAAGCAACGAGTTCTTTCAGCTATTTAGGACTGCACTTGATGATGGTGGTTTGAAGGAATTGGCTATGTTCTTTCGCTGGAATGCCACCACTGAGGGACAAGCTGAGTTGTATGGTGTCGCCCCAACTTCTGAGGCCAAGAAGGACATAATTTCAAGACGCACTGAGGATATGCTGGACAAGCTGGCTTTATATTTAGATGACAACCTTCATAGCACCGAAGGCTTTAAAATAGCTGATCTTCAAGGGCTATACCCAAGAGAGTTATCAGAAGGTAACGTCAAGAAACTGGTCAAAGAGTTAGGCTATGTATCAACCCGTCAGTACATTGGTGGTAGACAGATGTGGGTGTATTCGATGGAAGGTAAAAAAGTGACTGACTTACACAAGCCTAGCAGGGGTTTATAGCTGCTGAAACAAGTCGGCCCCTAGTCGGTTACAAGTCGGCACTAAACAACCACCGTCTTATTCAAAGGCCGTTATTCTTATGGCTCTAACGCCTGATTTAGCCCGAAAAAGACGGTAAGACGGTGGTGTCAAAGTTATTCTATATTTAAACACCTACGAATTTAGTAGGTTACCGTTAGAGAACTTTTTCGTAAGAGACCTTAGACATAGCCTCAACAGCCTTGCTCCAATCTATTTGCCCAGAATAAATACCATAAGTCATTGTCACTACAGCATGACCAATAATTCGAGCCGCAAAGTTTTCAGGAACACCAGCATTTTCAAAACGATTTGCCAGTGATGCTCGAAAGCTGTGAAAGGCATGACGCTTCTTAGTAAACCCTAGCCCACTTTTGAGCCTAGAGAACTTATGGGACATACCTTTCGCTCTATTTCCATCTGCGTTGTTGCTGGACAACCCGGAAATTAAGTACCCATCATTACTGGTCTGCTTGAGCCGTTCGACTACTTGCTGGATTTCCTTATGAATTGGGATTTCGCGATTACCACTATCCGTCTTTGCGTCAGACACTATAAACCTATCACTGCCAACCCTATCCAAAGTCATTTTGCAGATTTCTCCCAGCCTCATACCTGTGTACATACCAACCCTTATTGTATCGGCTAAAGTGAGATCATCCCCATCTATAGCCGCATTTAAAAGATTGTGGCACTCCAATGGAGCAAAGGGCGTGTAAGTGGCATTAGTAGAAGCACTCTGGGCCGCCTTGGTCATTCTAGGCACAGGCATGATAGATTTAGGAACTGAGAGATTAGGAGCGTTAGTGTACTTGTCCTCGCAATAAGACCAAAGTTTATCCACCCAACCTACATGCTTTGAAACCGTACGCCTGTTCAACTTTGTGGCAAATTCATTTCTGCCTTGCAGTTGATCATCAATCCAAATCTTAAGCTGCCCACGTTCAATAGACTCAAAATATGGAAATCTCTTGCAAAACTTTTCCTTAAGAAACCTTGCAGATGCGCGCCCTACCGAGCCAACGTATTGATGTTGTTCCACCCACTCTTCCACGTACTTCGCGGTTGGCGTCATTCGCCCAGTGACTTGTCCATATATATCTACTCGATCAGGGTCTTCCAACAACTCAGGCTTGGGAAATATAAGTTCACCAACTGTTGTGGCAGCAGCTTCATTTCCACCCATGCTGTTAAACAAAACTCTTAGTTGTTTTTGTTCTTCTTCGGGATCAACAATTTCTCCACCATCTCTTTGACGAGCAATTTTAATTTGCAGTTCCCATTTAGCTAAGATCGGTTTTTTCCTAATCTCTGCGAGGGCTAAATCTCCAGTACCAGTAGTCTTGTAAAACTTTCTCCGCTGCGTCCCCCTAAGTCTGACGGGAGAACTTTCGTCATGGATAAAATGGTGGCGAACATCTTGTGGAATATACTTTTCGACAAACCATGTGTTGTGAACTGGCTTAAGGTATTTAGGATTTTTCATTACACTCATTTATCTACGTATATTTCTACGTATATAAAACTACGCATAACTACGAGATAGTCAATATAACATAGTTAATAAGGTGTTATTTTACATTTTTAAATTATGGGGCGGTGTCCCGCTACCCGCTCCAAAAAAATTAAATCCTTATAAATCAATGACTTATACGGATTTTAGACCGCCCATTATACCTAGATCAGACAGTCGATATAATGTATCGGTTGTAAGTCGCCATTCGGAAGCCTCATGAAATGCCTAAAGCGTTTGCCCTCAGGCTTGACGTAAGTTTCACCCTATTTCTTGGTGCTACCCTGTACTTTTGCAGATCGGGCCACGGATGCCTTGCACATTCGGCGTACCTTCAAGCGGCGTCGGGCCTCCCAGATACGATCCTCCACTGCCTCCCCCTCTTCCAATGGAACCTGCTGGGGACTCACTGAGGACACTGCGTCCGACAGGGGCCTCTTAGTCGAAAGATTGTCCTGCGTCGAGGCAGCTTGTTCCTCCGTCAAGGGCATCAACGGGCCGTCCATCGGGAACTGCTTGATCTTGTCATAGTTCCTCATCAGCTGGTCAACCTTGCTTGCCATAAACTCCGGCCTTTTCCGCTAAATGCCTAAGCCGGCTAGGTCTGCTTTTTGAACAGGGTATTGGGACTGCCCATCGGTATCTGGAACTCCGAGGCCTTGCTGTGAGAGGCCCCCTTGGCCTTGGCCTCTGCTTGGCGTCTGAAGATTTCCTGTATCACCCCGTCGTCCAGTTGACGGTGAGGGCCTGGTGAGGCGCCCTGCGCTGGGTTCTTGGTCGAAGGATTGTCCCGCATTGGGACCGGCTGGCCCTCGTCCACCGCGTCCATCTCCGCTAAGAGGTCCCAGTCCACTTCCGCTAGTGTCTTCTTCTCGTAGGTTGACAATCTTGCGGGCTGCGTTGGCGTAGTCTCGTGCTTCGTCGTCTTATTAGCCACTGCCCTCATCCTCTTCGCTTTGTTTCCCGGTGGGCCACTCCTTGAGTTGATAGCCCTGGTTAACCCAGCCATGGCAACGTTCTGCGATCGGATTAGCCGGTGTCGCCCCTCCATGCTGCTCCCATTCTTTTATGGCGTTTGGACTTACATTTACGATTTGGTCAGGCTTGCGCCGGGGCAATCCAAGCTTGCGTGGTTTACCGGGAGCCTCTTCCAACGGAAAACCGCTGTTAATCAGATCCATATGGGGAAAGATTTGGGTAAATTTAAAGACAATTGTACGTCTTTCACTCATAAGTTTCGAAGTGGCTAGCCCTCATTATGAGCATAAAGCATGATATCTAATATGCAAAGTCATTAGATTCGACACCCAGGTCACTTGGATCAACACTCCCAGCAAACACCGCGATACATACTAAAATATGTAAAACTTATTAGGCTAAAGGGCTCTTCAGCGAAGAGGCTGCGGTTCAGGCTGGCGCGACTGCGCCTGTCGGCAGTGGTTGGTTTAGAGAGGCTGGAGGCATGCCACCGTCACAATACGCAACATCTGCCCCATTATTGTCTGGGCGTTATCATTCGGCATTTTGCAAACTGGGTTGCCGTGAAATGGCAACGCCTGCAGGGCCAGTTGACCGACCTGAATAATTGAAACATTTGGTTTATCAATCATTTAAAGCGCCCCAGTTACTAGGTGTCAGACCATCGCTCGACGGTAAACGGCATGTTCGGTTGCGTAAAATTGCATTGTCGAAGGCCCGTTTGATACACCACGCATATGGAGCGGTCCTTAATTCCGACAAACGGCAGATGATTTTCCAGAAAACTACCTGCATTGACGCGCAGCATGCCACTGTGGCTTTCTGCAACAAAACGCTCAACAAGATCGGTGCGTTAAGAATACAGGCAAGATGACAGCCCAAAAGCAGTATCGTTAGCGATACTCAGTGCCTCATCAAAAATATCATAAACAATGAACGACAGCACCGGGCCGAACACCTCTTGGCGCGCAATTTCCCTGTCGCGCGTCACGCTGTTTAGGATCATCGGCGCATAGAAATATCCCCCCCGGGCAATTCAAGTCGGTGACCACCCGCTGCGACTACGCCACCACCCGACACGGCGCGGGTCACGAACCCCGCCACATCCTCGAACTGTTACGCACTTGCCAGCGGTCCGATTTTTGCCCCCTCGATCATACCATCCGTGGGCTCCATTGCTGCGGCACGGGCGGCAAGCCCTGACAAGGCAGCCTCTTCAAGGTCTCGGTGAACAATCACCTGGCTGACAGCAGTGCAGCGCTGGCCACACGCGGCAAAAGTTGCCAGTAAAATCTGATCCAGTGCTCGGTCAAGATCGCTGGCATCGTTAAGAACTGCAGGGTTCTTTGCACCAAGTTCCAACGATACTTCGACCAGATGCCCAGCCGCCGCGATGGCCACGCGCTTGCCAACCGCAACTGATCCCGTAAAACCGACAGCAGCGACGCCGCTATGCTCGGCAAGAGCCTGCCCCAGCGCGCCCCTTCCAATCACTGCCTGCACCATGTTTTCAGGCTGTGTATCGGCTGCAACTTCAACCATCAACACCACAGCCCCCGGGGTCAAACACGCAGGCTTAAGGATAATTGCATTGCCATAGACCAGCGCAGGTATCGCCTTGCGCATTGGCGTGCTGGATGGGAAATTCCATGGGTTATCCCAAGGATCACGCCGCTTGGACGCCGGGTTGAATAGCTGACAGTCCCGGCAATCTGCGAGCCAAAAACCTCTCCGATGGGCGCATTGGCCCGTGCAACCGCGGCGCGAGCCTCAACCACAGCTTTCATTGCCTCACCACCGGCCTCAGCCAGCAGCTTGCCCATTTCTGTGCTGATAGACCTGGCAATTTCTTCAGCCCTTGCTTCTACCGCATTCACAAAATTAGCGACCATGACGCCACGTTCAGGCTAGGGCAGCACCGCCCATTCAATCTGCGCTGCGTGCGTGCGCGCCACCACCTCATCCAAGGCGTTATCCGGTGTTTCAACATACGCGGCGACGATCTGATCGGAAGCAGCGGGGTTGCAAATTTCAATTGGTATGGGTTCAGGTTTCTTTCTATCTTACATTTATTAGATAATACCTCTTGCGCCAGAGGCCGCGGCACGAATTATCGCAGCAGCCTTATCGGCGATCATATAGGTAGGCGCGTTGGTATTTGCGGATGTGATCCGCGGCATGACCGACGCATCGACAACACGCAGCCCATCGACCCCGTTCACGCGCAAGTCAGGATCAACCACAGAACGGTCATCCCGTCCCATCCGGCAGGTCCCAACGAGATGATAGACCGTGCCCGCCATTTGACGCACAGCTTGCAGCACTTCTGCGTCTGTCTGATACTCCGCGCCGGGCACAATCTCACGGCGCCATCGTTGCCGGAATTCGGGCCGGTTATAAAGTTCTCGAACAAGCCGGATGCCTTCAACGATCACTTTCTGATCCTTTTCTGCAGCCAAATAGTTAGTGGTGATATAGGGGTCCGCCAACGGATCGTCACTTGCGATCCGAACCGAGCCACGGCTCTCAGGGTGGCACTGCCAAAAGGAGGTCGTGAACCCTGAGAAGCGATGCAACGGCTTGCCGGGTTTTTCCACCGACAGCGGCATCACAAAGAGCTGCAGATCGGGGCGGCCGTTCTCCGCATGCTTTGTGCACGCAGCCCCACCAACTTGCCCCGCACCCACCGTCATTGGACCACGGGACCCAAGCAGCCATTCCAATCCCATTTTCGCCAGACTGATCGGGTTGCGAATATGGTCATTCAGGGAATCGCCACGATCCGCTAGTTCTACAATGGTGCGCATCTGCAGATGGTCTTGCAGGTTTTCACCAACTTCTGGCGCATCGTGTCGCACCCGGATGCCGTTTGCACCTAACAGATCCGCCGGGCCAATTCCGGACAATTGCAAAAGCTGCGGAGACTGCACCGACCCGCCGCACAGAATAACTTCAGTTGAAGCCGCCGCCTCACATAACGCACCGTTCTGGATGTAGCGCACACCACTGGCGCGCTGACCTTGAAAAGTGATTTCGGTCACCTGCGCATTGATTTGCAGCGTCAGGTTCGGGCGCTGCAATGCAGGGTGTAAGAAAGCTGTCGCGGCGCTGTCACGCCACCGACCGCGCAGGGTCAGTTGATAGCCGCCAACACCATAAGAACTTTCGCCGTTGAAATCGTCATTTTGCGGCAGACCATAAGCCTTTGCTGCTCGTAGCCAGTCGTTGCAAGCCGGGTTGTCATTGCGAAGATCAGAAATCTGTAGCGGGCCATGCGCGCCCCGGAACTGTGACGGGTCACCGGCATAGGTCTCGACCGCGCGGAAATGCGGCAATACATCCCGATACGACCAGCCATCTGCGCCAAGAGAAGCCCAATCATTGAAATCATTGGGCTGTCCACGAATATATATCAGACCATTGATTGAACTTGAACCACCAACAACCCGCCCCCGCGGACAATCCATCTGTCGACCCGCGATCCCTGGGTCGGGCGCGCCACGATAAAGGTGCGACACGCGGGCATTGTAAATTGACTTATAATACCCAACCGGCAGCTTCAGCCAAAAACCACGGTCGGGCCCACCGCCTTCAAGAACAAGAATACGCGCAGAAAGATCTTCCGACAGCCGCGCCGCAAGCGTTGATCCAGCCGTACCAGACCCGACGATGATGTAATCATAACCCGTCAAATGCCTATCCCCATGAGAATTATATTCTTGCAATTAATCTGTAAGCACTGGCATTGCAACAAAAAACCTATATATAGAACTTATCAAGATTGTCATGTAACATCGTAATACCGCTACCAATGGACACCTCACTTTGATGACAGATACGCTCAGACAAAGCCGATCCCCTCTCTATCTGCAAATCACCGAGATTTTACGGCAGAGCCTCAGCCGCGGCATCTGGAAACCGGGTGAACTTTTGCCAACAATCTCAGACCTTGCGTTGAAATATGCGGTTGCAAAGATCACCGTGCGGCAAGCCGTTAAAATACTTGAGGCCGAGGGATTGCTCGAATCCCGTCGTGGACGCGGCACGATGGCTTTGACACCGCCACAACCCAGGGACCGACTTTACCTGGGAACGCGGCTCGCCACGCTGGTGGATATGTACCGTGGTGACAAGCCCGAACTCGACCTTCTGGAAGATCGTGATGCTGAAATTCCGGGCAAACCGTTGATCGGGCACCTGTCGCAAAACGGCTATCATCTTTTGCGGCGCACCCACTCTCGAGATGGCCAGACCTATTGCGTGATTTCGATCTATTTCGACAGGGTCGTTTTCGACCAACATGAGGCGCGTCTCAGAACTGAGGTCGCCCTGCCGATTCTGTACGATTCCCCGGATATCGAGGTCGCACGTGCCCGTCAAACTTTCACTATTGACAAATGTAGCTACGAAGCAGCGGGCTTGTTGAGCCTCACCGTCGGTGATCCGGTGGTCGAGGTACGCCGCGTCATCTGTGATGGTAATGGCACTGTGCTCTACCTTGCAGATGTGACTTATCGAAGTGACTTCGTGCGTCTTGACATGGACCTTCTGGCATGATTGGCGTCGCCCGCATTCAGGCGTGGTCGTTCCGCTGCCCCACCCCAAAACCCGTCGCCACCTCGTTTTGGGATTATGTGCGACCGTCCCGCAGTGCTGGTGCGGATTGAGGATCACGACGGCGCTTTTGGCTGGGGCGAAATCTGGGCAAACTGGCCGGCTGCTGGAGCTGAACATCGTGTGCGGCTACTAAAAATGGATATTGCACCTTTACTTGTTGGCACACGCGCTCAACGCCCCGAAGATTTCTTTCACCGGCTTGAACAGCAGACACAAATCCGCGCGACACAATGTGGAGAAATCGGGCCGTTCAACCAAGTTATCGCCGGATTGGACCGCACTATGGGACATGGCGGCGCGCCGTTCAGGACTGCCCTTGCGGCGCTTTATCAACGCCACCACCACAAATCAGGTGACTGCTTATGCCAGCGGCATTCAAGTCGCAGAAGCCGCAGAAGTTTTGCCGCGCGCCCGGACAGAAGAGCATCAGACCTTCAAACTGAAGGTTGGCTTTGACATGGCCGCCGACATCTCAGCAGTCTGCGCTATACAGAACGGATTGTCTGCATCCGAGGCGATCGCCTGTGACGCAAATCAGGCTTGGTCTGTGGATCAGGCGCAAAGATTTGTCACCGGCATTACAGGTGTGCCCCTGCAATGGCTGGAAGAACCCCTGCCCGTATTCGCGCAAACGACGCAGTGGCAGTCGCTGGCGCAAAGCTGCCCAATCCCCTTGGCAGGTGGAGAAAACTTGAGCGGCAATGCGGAATTTGACGATGCTATCAACTTGGGGCACTTGTCCGTTATTCAGCCAGACGTGACCAAATGGGGTGGAATTACGGGATGCCTTGGCGTGGCAAAAACTGCACTAGGCGCGGGGCGCCGTTATTTCCCGCACTTTCTTGGTGCTGGCATCGGGCTGGCCGCATCGGCAGAGCTGCTGGCAGCAGTAGGCGGAGACGGCCTGTTAGAAATTGATGTCAACGACAACCCGCTAAGATCCCTTTTTTTGCTGGCACAGAACCCGTTTCGGAGGGAAAATGGACCTGCAACAACAGCGTTGGACTCGGGATTGAGACGCATCCCAATGCGCTTAATCAATACCAAACGCTCTATGCAGAAATGCGCTGAGCCTGCCTCCCATTGTCAAATAAACTACCACCGCAGCGCCACACGGCGCAGGGTCAGCTCCAGACCTTTTTGCGCTTTAGGTTGATCGGACGACCCGAAACCCTTGGTGGGTTTTTGAGCTGTCTGGCGATATCCCTGACCAAGCCGCAATCCGGTAGTCAAAACAATAATTGCAGGACCACAGAAACGATCCACCCTTAGATATCTTGTAGCCCCGCATCTTGGAAAGAAGCCTCTTGACCGACATCTTCAACGAGCGGGTCCTGTACGGGCCAGTTGGCCATTCCCAGACATGACCTACGAGATCGTAAAGGCCCCAAGGGATTGGTTCGAAATAAAGAACAGGGGCCGTTGTCATCAAGCCATCAACACAAGTGTTCACCACGGGAAACCAGCCCTGCCAGATATTGCAAGTGTGTTATACCTGCGTCATTCGGCTCTGCTGCGCCCCATGGAAAGCGAACATCCCCCTGACCCGCCAACGCGGCGTGTTCCCATTCGGCCTCGGTCGGGAGCCGCCCACCAGCCTATTTTGCATAAGATCGGGCGTCATTCCAAGACACGTTTACCACCGGGTGATTGGGCTTGCAGGCCTCCTCGTTGTTGGGGCCGTTCGGCGTAAACCAGTTTGCCTTTGAACCCGCCGCCACCGTAGAGCCTGAGCAACACCTTTAGTCTGCCCAACGCTTTCAGGGACTTGGGCCCAGAACCCAAAAGACCAGCCAAAACGTCCAGCCTCGCTCACATAGCCCGTGCCTAAGGCAAGATTGCGAATTCAGTATTTGAAACCGCCATGGCGCCATACGAAAGGGTTTCACGAGCACTGTTCTGACCGAGCTTTCGCCGCCGTCCTGAATTTGCAGTGCATTGGTGCTCAAAAGGGTTGCCCTGCCGGGAATTCCCACCACATCATTGGCCACGCAGTGCCTGCGCGGTGTCATGATAACCTCCACCCCGACGCAAGTCCGATTTCTTGCCAGAGCGCAGCAAGTCTTTGTCGTGCCCTGTCCGCTCATTTTGTATTGGTGCCTTTAATGTCCCGATCGACAGACAGGTTTGTCTTCATTTTTTTGATCGAATGAACGCCCCATTTGGTGGCCTACGATAAAAGTTAACGAATCCTCGGTCATTGGTCTATAGGTACAGAGCTCTCTGACACCGGGTGGCTGTAGCAAGGTGTATTGAATGGCCTACCCGACTTTTCCTATAATATTTTTTGTGTAAACTATCAGATGTTCGTGACCAATGAGTGGACTTATGACACCTAAAGTATTTATCAAAATTACCTGCTTGCTCTGTTTGATATCCACCGAGGGTACAAGCGGTGGATTGGAAACTTCTCTCAGACCAGTGTTACGGGGAAATTTGATTGAAACAGTTCTGTCTGACAATCTGATTGAGAGGTACGGCACATACTTCAAACCCTATTCCAATACGCCATTCACCGGCGAGAGTTTGAAGTATTTCGAAAGTGGGCTTTTGATGCGAAAGAGCCGTTACCAAGATGGGGAAAGACACGGATTGGAACTATGGTTTCACGAAAATGGTCAGATATGGAGAAAGAGACCCTATAGATACGGGAAAAAGCACGGACTCCACGAATGGTATTTCAAAGGAAACGAAATTCTATCCCGCAAAGCGTGGAAAGACGGTAAACGGCACGGGTTACATGAGAAATTTGATAGAACTGGGTACTTAATAAGCTCGAAAATTTACAAAAACGGGAAACTCGTCGTCAGTTTATTCGACATGTCCCAAACTGAATAGACATGATAGAATCGGTGATCGCCCACAATTATTTCTATAGTGGCTCGCCCAGCGCTGACAAACCCGCTTACAGATGGCTCAACACACCAAACACCGTGTCGTGGACGAGCTCAGGATCATTTACGAAACCGAGCATACGCCTAAATCATACGTCAATATTCGTTAACTCTTTTAATAAGTGCACTCACACTTGGGACTACAGCTTACGCGCAACTCCATGCCTTAACCATGCACAGTAAGCACAACCAAACATCGCCAATGAGTTGGCGATGTCACGTTTGATGTTGTGAAAACCTAAGCAGCTTGAATATCCAAGCCAACAGTCTTTGCAGATTGTGCGGTCGCTTTTTGAGCATCTTTTTTCGCGAACTCTGCTTCTATACGCGTCATCGCTTCGAGTGGGAAGGTTCTGCGGTCAATCCCGGCGTCTGCCAGTTGCTTATCGGTCATGTTCAAGGCCACGTGTGCTGCTGCTGACCCGGCCCGTGCGATAACCATAGCTCTATAAAACTTTTTAAGCATTTTTACTCTCCTTTTGAGTTGGTTCATAAATAGCAAGGTTAGTTGGGAATTACGTCACACAACTCTGCATTGCCGCAATGCAGCAATTGCATGGATGTGTGATGACGAGATGGGAATTCGTTTATAAAAATGCTAAATTTTATACATAAGTATCAAATTTGCTCATTTTCTATACGGCCATGTATTTACCGCATAGCCGTCTTGCAAATTCAACACTTCTGCATCGCAGCAAGATGTGCTTTAACGAGGCGGTAGAGTTTAAACTCCTCCCAAACTCTGCATCGTTGAATATCTTTCCTCCCAGATTGATTCAATATATCGGCGGCGCTTTTGACCTAAAAGTGCCGCCCTTTTTTATTCCAAGCATGCGCTGTTGACCCTACATGGCATTTAAATTGCCTGAGTACTTCCCACACTGTTTGTGTGCCATTACTAGGTAATTGCCCAGCCGCATTCCGGTTATCTCGCAAAACCAAGTTTACTGGTAGCAGCCAAATTTCCACTAAAATTAGGCAAATTTTCGCAGGCAACTGCTATTGATAGTACCGGGATAGTGGCAAGATTAAACAGCTACCGGTCGAATCGTTCATTTCAGGTTTAGACGCTTTGGACGTAAAATAATGCGCTCAACGCAAAGGCGACGCCGCCCCAGATTTTTGCCAATTTTATCCGTGGAAATGAGGTGGTTTCCATAAACCTTATGACGGTGAGCACCCCCATTGCTAAAATGTTCATCAAACCAAAGGCAAACACACTCAGCATCAAAGGTCAGCAACATCTAAGACTCGCAAATCCGTATATTGTGCCAGAGCCGCGTTGCATGTTTTGGCAGCAGGGTTTTTCACTGGCGCCACCTTGTATTTTGTTGCGCTATGTCAAGCCGTTCAACTTATATCCAGAGAATTGATATGCGCCAGCAAGGCACAAAACAACCGCCGAAATCAGTGGATCTGTAATCACCATATGACCGTTTAAAACCTCGAGCAATCACAGCGCCCATTGCACCCCAACTCCCACCACACAGAACATCAACCAAACCGCAAGATAGCCAATATAAACGGCGCTGTATTCTGATTGCGTGCCCAGAGTTCTTTGACCAATGGAAATAAGGTCGGTAGAATCATCGCCAAAACCATCGCCGCCCACATCGCAGACGATTTTATAAAATCCAAGATACCCCAAGTTATATCGGTTGTGGCGCAGAAACGGTCAGAGGTTTCAAACCAAAAGGGATCCTGCAAAAGATAACATTAAAAAGCCGCAAAAATTTGCATGCCCGGCCCGGCCTGTACAAGACTTTCAGCGGCATCGAGCGCCAGCAGTTGTAATACACTATAGCTCCACCCGACTGCCATCAAACACAGTAGGATCAAGTTGGCACCTGAGACGAAGGAGGCGTTCACTCTTGCAATCGGCAAAGCAGTTGTCATGGCGTCCCTGCCTTGGCTTTTGCCTTTTCCAGTAAAATGGCCGCAGTTGAACTGGAAAACGGGTTTTGATAAAGCGTTTCATGGCTTTCAACCCCAACATCAAAGACGCAATCTTCTGTTGGTCGCGCCACGCATAACAACACATATCCGTCTTGAGTTTGGCGTTTGTTCACCGCCGTCCCTTTTGGTTGCCGCACCCGTCCCGAAATCATTTTCGCGGCACAGGTTATACAGCCCCCGTACCTGCAGGCGACGGGCAAAACATATCCCGCCTGTTCAAAAACATCGAGGATCGGCTCATCTTCGCCCACCTCCAGCGTTATACCCTGACGATTGCGAAACGTGACTTTATGCCTGAGTTTCGGTTTTGACATAGCCCCAAAAAAAGGAGCCTATTACAGCAATAGGCTCCCGCTTTTCCTAGACCCAGATATCTGACGAACAATCGCCACCAGGATATCTTGTTTCATGCGCCCGCGCCGGACCATGCGGCTCATTGCCAAAATCATATGGAAATCTTCCCGAATGGTCATACCACCATTTTCCACATCGCAATCGACGATCAACATTATGCCGCCCTTGTCTTTCATGCTTGGATAGAACTGATTATCCCAAGTCGAAAACAGCGACGTGGTGACAAACAAGCGTTTCCCGTCAAGGGACAGTTGGATCATTTGCGGGGCACCATCCACAGAGCGTCCGTTCACCTCGGGCGCCTTGCCAAGCAGACCGCCGATCCACACCTGTCCCGTCAGTTTGGGGTTTGACGGATCAGAGATATCATATTGCCGCAAATCACCATGCAACCAATTGGAGAAATACAAATATTTATCATCCATCGAGACCAAAATATCAGTGATCAAACCGGGCATCGGTACAGGAAAATTTTCGACATCAATGGCGTCAACATCAATGATTTTTTCAATCTGTAACTCGCCTGCATCATCTTTGTACCAATGAAAGATATTTGAACTGAGCGTAGCGCCAACAAAACCATGGGTACTGTCAGGGTTGTGATGGAAACGGGCCTCTAGCGGGATCATGCCTTCCGCACCAAGGTCTATTGTTTTCTCAATAGAGCGGTTTTTAAAGTCCCAGAAATGAATATGCTGGCCATAATTGCCTTTTGCGACATCTTCCAAATCAAACCCAGGCAGAAAGGTGTTTGGCGCAGCCCATTCTGTCGACACCATCATATTATGACGGGGCTGATACCAAAAATCATAACTGAAGTTCATACCAGTGGTGTCGTTTTCCCAGCGCCCGACAATGTTGAAGTCTTTGTCCAGATGCAAATATCCTCCGGGTGCATTGCCCTCGGCATCCCCCAGCATTGATACAATAATGTCAGCACCAAGGCAGTGCACCGTATGAGGTGCAGACAGGTTTGTTTTTTCCTTGATCTCTTCGCCGCTAATCGTTTTGAAAAGCGAGGGTTTTCTTGGATCCGTTGCGGTGTCTACAATATAAAAGTTCGACGTCCGCACCCCTGGAACAATCAGGTATTTACGTTCCATGCTGCCATCTGTGTTACAAGACGAACACGCATTCCAACCCATATGATGCAGCTCATCCCCAACGACGCCGACTTCTGTGCGGTGGATAATTTCGCCATAGGTTGAACTGTTTTCATCAACATCGATTGTCGCCAAATAATCAGGCTGTTCGATGCCTGTTCCAGTATAAATACAGATTGTATAAACAATTTGTTCGCGAGGGGCTTTGATCGCATCTTGTGGTGATGCATACCCCGGTCCAGCACAACAGCTGGTATTTTCCTCTGACATATTATTCCTCCATTGTTGTATACTATTTTTTATTTTTATTTTTATTGGCCCTTCTGGGCTGGACGTCTAATTAACCCCTTATGTCTCTGGCACATTACACAATTGAATGGCCCCACTGACGCGGGTTGATAATTCAATCAACTTCACACCAATTTCGTTTCTATAGGCCTGTCCAAAACGACGGATTGGTCCAACGGCACCAATGCTAAAAATTGCGCCAATATTGCCAATCGAAACTGGCGCTGCAACGCTGGCAATGCCCATATCAATTTCCTGATCACAATCAGCAAAGCCGCGTTCCGCTATTTTCTGAAATTCTGCGTATACGTCCTCTTGCGAGGTTTTTGTATGGTCGGTGTACTGACGAAGATTTTTAGAGACGATACACTCTTGAAATTCGGGTTCAGCAAAGGCGGCTATTGCTTTTGAGCAAGAACAAGCATGCATCGGACGTTCGCCAAGTCCAGGATGAATGAAAGCTCGCGCCGGGTCTACTGGCGTTTCCACATGAATAATTTCAACCTTACTATTGCGAAACCGTGCCAAAAAAACCGTTTCATTAAATTCAATCGCGGCTGCCTTCAGCAACGGAGCGGACGCCTTGCGTACATCCACATCGGCTTTGCCTAACAGGGCAAGGCGGATAAGCCGTTCACCTATCTCAACTTTCCCCGTGTTATCGGTGGACACGACCAACCGATGATCCTGAAGCGTTTGAATGAGCCGGTAACACGTGGGCTTTGGCAGACCAGTTGCCTTTAAAAGTTCGGCTGGCGAAATCGGGCGGCCGGCAACCGCAATTAGCTCCAGTAATGTTATCAATCGATCAAGATGCATATTGACTTGTATATTTCATTTTGTGAGACTTAGATCCATATCTTGAGATGTAATTATTTTTAAAGCAAGACAAAAAATGAACTTGGAGGACCCCACGATGAGAACACGCGCCGCAGTGGCTTTGGAAGCCGGAAAACCTTTAGAGATCATGGAGGTCAACCTGGACGGCCCCCGTAAAGGCGAGGTTCTGGTCG
>Ga0209199_1003164_pt1 | contig 16630 bp, 14 predicted proteins | sample COGITO_mtgs_1105_7_FD_184805 | JGI IMG/M metagenome (GOLD analysis project Ga0209199, IMG submission 184805) | Pelagic marine microbial communities from North Sea - COGITO_mtgs_110523 (SPAdes) (version 2) | ecosystem: Environmental > Aquatic > Marine > Epipelagic ...
GCCTCTTAAAGCTGTGGTTAGACATATCTAAATGCCATGTATGCTTGTCTACTTCGAAGTGATGAAAGTATTTGTGAAGTAATGTGTTTTTATATGTTTGACTGGAGATAACCTCTTGCCTGTCTATATGCCACCTGGCTCCGCTATGCAATAATACATCACCAATTCTGTAAACTGAGTTTGTTTTGAAAATCCTGATGTCTTCTAGGTTTACTCTATTCATCTCCAAATTTATACCCGAAATACTCGATATCTTCTTTGTATTGTTCTGCAACGATTTGTATTGTTTCATCATCATAGTATTCGGTGTAGTGTTTTTTGTTCTTGTCTTTCATTTGAATTTTTCGATGATGGATTTTACTATCAATCGTTATACCTATTTTTTGTGTTATGTAATTCAGGTCATTTTCTCGATTCTCGAAACGACCAATAAAATCCATCTCCTCCGGAGCAAAATACTCATGAAAAGTTTCACCTTTTTCGTGTGAAGGTGTTTTGTAATGCTCAAGAAAATATTTCAAGGTTTTACCTGCTCGTTCTCCAATTGGTCCTCCTGGAGATCTACCTGTAAACCAGACATCCTTGTATTTTGATATCGTAAAATCCCATGGATTTCTAACAAAACTAAACTTAAAGTAGTTATCAAAACTCTCGCGATCCAATGTCTTTTTCCAGTCACTCAAAGTCCAGTGCTTGGTGGATAGGGTATAATCTTTGTTTTCCTTGTAGTTGAATTGTGATTCAATACTTGAACCACCAGTCCGCGGAATATGAATGAATAAGAATTTGTAGTCGTGGCTTATCATGATTTATTCTCCAAACTCATACCCAAAATACTCAATGTCTTTTGCGAATCGTTCCGCAACGATTTGTTTTGTTTCTATGTCATAATATTCGGTGTAGTGTTTGTGATTGGTTTTGTTTTTGTGTGGAAGTTGTTTTCTAGATATACCAACATCATCACACAACAAGTCAAAACCGGTTTGCAAGTTTTCTGTATGTATGATGTTGTCAACAGCTCTCTCAGGAACTTGAAAATAGTCTTTGTATGTCATTCGCTGGAACGAACTTTTACCAAATGCGTTTAACCATTGTTTAAAGGGTTTGTTCGGTTCTCTGAATCTCCACCACGACACGATCCTAGAATATGGATTCCTCGCGACACCATACAGCTTGTATGTTTCAATATATCCCTCATACTCACACAGAGGTTTGTGTTTCGCTTTGTTTTTTACTTGCTTGTCAGATAAAGATTCGTAATAGTCAAACCCACCATGTTTTTGTTGAAATTTCTCATATACTAAACTGTGTTGTATCAATTCATGCAACACACTTGTTCCTCCTGTTTTTGGAGGTAGTATTAATATTAATTTCTTACTGTGACTTATCATGATACATATCTCGCTCCTTTTTTACCCACTCTTTGACTGGTGGAGTCATGTGATGTCTGTTTTTATACGATTCTACAAACACATTCCGACGGTCATGTGTCTCTGGAGTCAGGTCACTACCAAATTTTGGGTGTTGTACAAACATACAAGGATTAACAGAATAACAATTGAAGTTCTGGATAGGGCTTGAGTAAAACCAGTCAACAGGCCCGGTGTAGTTTTCAAGCTCTAGACATCTATCGAAAGCAGTGTTGCGTATGCAAAGAGAACCGGTTGACCAAAAGGATGATTTGAATAAAAATTCGTTTACATCTACTGCTGGTTCAATCACGCGTCCACCTAGGTACAATATGTCCCAATCAACTGATTTTAATGTGTCGACACTCTTGTTTAAATCATTTAAATTGAATTGCGTTGTGGGTGTGATGTCATCTTCAAATATCAACACATTGTCTAATTTGTTTTCTTTTGCATGTTTGATAATGTTGAGATGTGACAATCTACAACCTATTCTACCGTCATGAGGTGTTTTTATAGCCTCAAACCAGGTAACACGGTCAGTTACACCTATATTCCTGAATACCGATTGCATGTGAGCTCGTCTATCTTTCCGGTGTTGTAGATTTATACAATAGATCTCACAAAAATAATCAAATACACTACTCATACGCTTGATAACTCTTTCATCAATTCAATGCGTATATCACATACATCACCAGATTTTTTGTAGTGCTTCTTGTATGTGGTTGTAAACCAATGTGACACATGTATTAATGGTTGATCCCGCCAATTGTCTCTTACCCATGAATCCATCGTATCAGAAAAATGTATAAAATCTTTTGGAAAATCATGAATGTTACCTCTTATAGCGTTTTGATCGTGCCATACCGGACCGTTTTTTATGTATGTGTTGTTAGATATGTTTTTCTCTGTTAACTCTACAAATAATCTCGCCAGCTGTTCAAACTGCCTAGGAGAACCACTAGCAAAACACGGTGTTGGTCCGGAACCCATTATGTGTAGCTTGTCCATCAGTTTTACATCTCTCCAATTGTTATTTATAATATCATAATCACTAACAATCATTTTATCATCACTCTGTGTGGCATATGCTAACCACCTGACAAAACAACTTAAACCATATCTATTGATAGGTTTTTTTACTAGTTGCATGTGTATTAATTTACACTTAGCTATTAATTCATTATAATATTTATGACTTTTAGCATGCTCTATATTTAACACAATCGGGTTATATCCCATACTTTTCCAATTTTTAGTCCATATATCTATCATGAGATCTTGATTGTCAAAGCGTGATCCGTTATCAGTTGTTATCTTGTTGAAGTATGTGTATATATTCATGGTAAGTTGTTTGGAAACTGTAATAATTTGTTGTTGGTATTATCAACACAACTAAGGGGATTCGCTAATTGATCTGCACTGTACTCTACATAAAGTTCTTCGAGTACAGGAGTAGTAAGCTTCAGTAAGCTGTCTGTTTGAGTTGAGAATCTGTGAGTTGATTCGTTTATATTTAGATTTAAGGTTAGTTGATCATTAATGTATTGTTTGAACTTAGGTTGGTATATATCGACTACAATAAAGTTATGCTTTCTGTATGTAAATATTTCTGTACAGTTTTTATAAAATTCATCCCTTTGATGAATGTATGCTTGAGCTGATTTAAAACTAATATCCCCTGGGTTGAAGAGTTGTGTCTCCATAATTCTACCATGTAATCTTCCTTGCTCTTGAAGATAGTAGAAGTGTTTAAATCTAGAGAGTATCCATGATTCCAGAGGTCTGGTGTTTAATATATAATAAGCATCCGGATATCTTGATACTATTTTTACTAATTCTTCACGAGTTATATGATTCTCGCACCAATCTGACACTACTTGATATTTCTCTATATCAAGTAGTTTTTGTGTAGTTGTACCACATAAACCATGCCCATGTCGACAGTTATAACCGTTGCTTGTGAATAATTGATCGATTGTACTAGTCCCGCATTTGTGAAACCCTATAGCTATAATTTTTATTTTATCAATCATTTTAATAATATTTAATCAATAGGTAATTGAATCATAGAGCTAGTGTAAAAATCTTTATAAGGTGTGTTTAGGGATATCTTATCTGGTATGATTATTTTCTTATCGGTGTGTTTGTTAAGCCAACTGGCCCACCAGCTATATGAACTGTTAGCACTAATGTTGTTATTACATAAACTCATGATTTTTAGTTGATCTATGTCAGAACCTTCTGTTACATACACACATCGGTCATTTACAATGTTTTCCTCACACCATTTGATATCATCAGAAAATACATAAATGTTTCCACGTGGTTGCATAATGTTCAGAGCTCGCCGGTAATATTGTGGAGTTAACACTGGATAACCTTTTGAATATTTAGTCACATAATCTGTCCTTCTGATATGCATTGAACATGAGTCAGTGAAGTCATATTCTGAATAGCTTTGATCATCATATGGCTTTATTGCCTGTCTTATGGTTGACTCTGAGTCCTTGAAATATTTTTCAGACTGCCACCACCCCTCAAGTCTATATTTGATACTATCTTTGAACTGACGTTTTTCATAAACATGTTGATCACTAACAACCTTGCGGCTCTGTTTGTTTTTGTTTATATTTACCTGCTCGGTGATCAATTCAGGTAGTTGAAATTTTCTTTGGGTATTACGCACTGTTGTAAAATCCATATCGTAAAATGAAGTGTCATATGTAACATCATGGTCTGAATCACTAAGATACCTCCCGTAAGCCCATTGAAACAATTGATTACCGATACCACCGGTAATTCTTATTTGTATGTCACTCATCTTGATAAAACGGGTAACCTGAATTCAGATAATGGCAGTATGTTTCAGTATCATAAAAATCCAGACCAACATAATCGCATATCATCCTCGTTAATTCTAGGAAGTAAAAGCTATTTGGATGATTCCATCCGGTTTCTGTTCGTTTACACTCTACCTTACCAGGAAATTTATCGACAATAGTACTGGTTCTTATCATGATATTTTTGTTTATCTCGTTAATTCTAGTTTTCTGTAAAAATACTGGATCAGTTTCACAGAAATGAAATGACGGGATTGTTAGGATCTTGGTGTTAGGACCCGCATAATCTAATAATTTATCAATATTAAATAGTGAACTTGCTGTTGGTTTGATAGGCTGACATATGATTAAATCGGAGTCACTTATGTATTTTATCGTCTCACTATCTCGATCGCTAGTATTAGCTACAACCATGGTAGGTGTTGATAGGTGATTGAAGGATTGTTCTACAGACCACGATGCGAGCCAAATACCTCGGGAAGTTTTAATCGGTACAGGTAAAAAATTAACCGTATGTCCCCCGGGGAGTTTATGCATGTAGTGTGTTAACGCTTTTAGCTGGCAATTACCTATTAGACCTATTTTATATTGCTTCATGTATTTCAATCATAGCCTGGTGATTTATGTGATGCGTGCTTATGTTACCGGATAAAATCTCCTGTAAACCGTATTCTTGTGCATCTATCAGCCATTGCGGGTTGTTTTTTCTTTTGGGTCTAGGTATCCATAGACCACAACTCAGTAATTCACATGGTTCTAGTTGAATATTTGATTGAGTTAATGCTTTGGATATACATGTATCCTCTCCCATGCCCTTCCGCCAATCTGCTTCACAAGCATGCGTTATGCTTTCTATGGCTGTGATTAACGCAGATCTGGATATTATATATCCAGCTCCTCCTTGAGCATACTCAAATCCGACATTATCTTTGACACATCCTATAAAACAAGGTTGAGCTGGATCTCTGTTTGCTAATAACTTCTCCAATCTTGAGGGAACTACATATGTATCGTCATCACATTTATACAAGAAATCCCAATCATATTGCAGAGATGTCTGTAACATGAGCAATGTTTTTTTAGCTAAATTTTCGTATGTATCACCATCAAGTGGTGTACAATCCCAATATTTATGGTAGTTTTTGGATTGATTTTTATCACCATAAAAAAACCAGTCATGAGGTGTGTTTATATCTTGAGTCCATGTATTAGTACATGCGTCCGCATTGAGCTGTGTTTTCGAGCAAGTCAATATAGTGTATAGTATTTTTTTAGTCATCATAGTATGAGATAATCATCCCTAGTTACAAAATGTTACATTACTATATTTAAATAGTGTTCGTTTGTAAACTTCTTCATTTTTCCAATATGAGTTGTTATACATGTTTACCGTTCGACCTAGCAAAGCACCGGCGATTGGGTATATATAATATACGTTTATTTTTTAATCTTTCGAAAATCTTCATTTACTTGTTAATTACTTATTCCATCTCAAAGTTATTACTAAACTATCCTCAAGATATTCGAATAGATGAGGCTCATCTGGTGACCACCAGGCATAATCACCTCTATCACGTAAGATTACATCACCTTCACCAAAGTCTAAGCGCAATTCTCCGTGTATCAATATAGCGAGGGTATTTGTATCAGGATTGATAACTGGTTTTGGTTCCCTTATCATTCCCTTCTCACCTTCCTGGAACTTAAACTCAAAATGATCACTATTAAATTTAGGATCCTGGACGAATCCACCTATCACCCATTTCTTATATAAATCTGGATGAGCTTGATCGAACAGCTTACCTATGGTTACACTCACCCAGGTTTGTTATTATAGATCCATTCCGGTAGATCAATCTTAGGGTCCCAACCTAATATTTCTTTAGCTCTAGTGTTGTCGGCTAACGTTGCATCCGCTTCACCTAATCTGTCTTTGATATGCTCGTAAGGACCACCTATCATCTTGACTAAATCTAACACACTATAATTTATACCATTTCCTAAATTGAACAATCCACCTACCACGCGCATGTTCTTGCATGTTGCTGCTAGTATGTTCGCCTCAACAATATCTGACACATGTGTGTAATCTCTTCTTCTCTCACCATCTCCAACAACTGTCATAGGTTTCTTGGCAATCTTTTGTTGAAAAAACAATCCAATCACAGGAGCATATTGGCCTTTTGTAGGACTACGATCTCCATAAACATTGAAGTATCTGAATCGTGTGGTTTCAACTCCAAACAAGCGAGTGTACATCTTACACACCTCTTCACCACCTACTTTACCGACTGAGTATGGGTTCAAACAATCAGTTGGCATATCCTCTGTTAAAGGTGGTGTGTTAGCTAGACCGTAACTAGCACTTGTACCTGAATACATAACCCTTTTGACGTTAGCCTCCCTTGAAGCTTGAAGTACATTCGTGGTGCCAACGACATTAACATTGATGGCATATCTAGGATCTATGATACTTGGTTGTATTCTACTCTCAGCGGCGAAATGAAACACGTAATCAACTCCTTTGAACAAGGGAGCCAATGCATCATAATCCATGATATTGACTTTATGGTTATCAGTATCATCTCTCCAATAGAAATTGTCATTCTCAGGTGCACATTCGTTATCAACTACGACAACATCATGACCAAGCTCTTTGAGTCTATCCACGCAGTGACTTCCAATAAATCCTGCTCCTCCGGTTACTAAACATTTTAACTTCATATAACTTTATTTATTCAAACACGGTGTACAAAATATGTTCATTGTACCCTTGCAAATACCCTAGCACATCTGGCGGTACAATTTCCGGTTGTTCGACCGCACCATACCAGCTTTCAATATCATAAAAATGCTCTTCAATTTGAGTGAAGTCTGAGTTCAACAATTGCTCAACACCGTTGCTGTCGGTGATACTCAACGCTGACACTTCATCAACATCATGCTCAAAACGAATGGTAACACTCGTTGGTACTGTGCTTTTGAACGTGACAGTGGCAGACTGATCAACCAATCGATCTTGATTGATCATTCCACCGGTGCTCCACTCGTAATCAGTACCACCATTAAAAATGATTAGACCCGCCCCGGTGAGCGAGATGTTGTACGTGTCAACATTCAAACTCAATCCGGTTTGGGTCACCTCAGCATTAACGCTATTCAATCTCTTGAGAATGGCATTATATAATGAGAAAGGGTCAAACGTTCCAGCAGTCACCTGCCAGTCAGTTATAATTGTGTATGTCAAGTGATCCACGCCTACACATTGATCTGTCAGAAGATCTCTTGGGTAATGACCACCACCCGGGGCAGGATGACCAATTGGTTCCAATTCGGCACGTGCGCCTACTTGCCGGATCACACCGACTTGTTTTATTACAAGTCTTTTAGTCATTCATACACTCTCGTCAAACAAGCGTGTATTCTATAACGCAAGTAACAGTAGTGCCTGTTGGGACACCGGCGATCTTTAGAGTTACATCACTGGATGATATCTCAGCAGTGTACGTTATGGTCAAGCCGGTGGTAGATGGAGCAGATATATCTGCTTCCGTTGACATCGTGACGATTGAACCATTGTGTATCACTTTTATCGGTTGTAATATGTAGTTATTACCCGATTGTACAATCGTCTTTATGTCTGCTGCTCTGAATGCAGATTTACTAAATGTTAAGAATGTTTCGGCTCCAGTGGATGTTGTGTCTGTCGATGTAACCACGCGTGAGCTCACGCTACAGGTCACTCCGGGACCAGTGTCCACCCAAACACCACCATTGGCGTTCATAGTGAGACTACCTGCTACTCCACCACTTGCACTGGGTTCATACCCATCAGCACTAAGCACCATTTCATCCGCATTTCCTTCGATTCTATCGATTTTTGGATTTGGTATATGTGCTTGGTATTTGTCAAAGTTGTAAAGTTCTATTTTTTTCCTAGCCATTCATTTAATTTTCAAGAGATTGTTAGTAATACTTAATAATAACAGTACGCTTTTTCAACGTTACACGTTGTATTCAACTGATATCGTCACATTTGTATGACCAATCAACCTATCTGCACTCAAACTCAACCCTAATGTTCTACCAGCATTGGCGCTACTAGTATCAGAAAATGTAAATATTCTACCTTCATTGTTGGTGGTGAATGTTTGAGCTTGCGTCTCCATTGGAGCCAAGGGGAAAAATTTGTATTCTATTGTGTTAGGATCAGTCTCATCGCGATTGCTATACACGCTCACATTCACAGTGGCTCCTTGAGTCGCTGCCCCTCTCATCACCACACGTCTCACTGTCATGTCGTATGGTAACACCATGGCATGTGTGTAATTCACATCAGGGTATGTACTGTCTTGTGTGCTGCTATCTGATTGCATGGCTAAGAATTCGGGATTGTAATCTTGCACCGTGTATTGAGGCGTGGATTGAGAGTATTGATGTCCTGAATCTAATGAGCTTGATAATCCCCATTTGTGTGCAAGATAACCTTCAATCAATTCAGTTGATGACCTGTCATCTGTCATGACGATCTCTGCAATGAAACCATCTAATCCTTGTGATTGGTTCGTATTGGCGCCAATGTTTAATTCTACCATCGGGTTGTTATTTGCAGTCCCGGATGCCACTTGAACACCATTTACTCGTATAAGTGAATTGTTACCATTTATAGTTAATGTTATGACGTAAGTGTTACCTTCAGAAATCACACCTGTTACTGATGTCATGCCGTTAACCTGTATTTTTCCATCACCAGATACTCTTGCGAACAATCTATTACTTGTGGTAGTGCTTCCTTCGAATAAAAAATCTTGATCATTAAGCGCGCCTTCGTCATCAAAGTGTATCACCATATACGCGTTCATCTCGATATTCTGTTGATCCCAATTAAATGCCGCGCGTTCCATCACAGTACCAACTGCAGTCGGATTTGTATTGTCCCACTCTAACACTCTCAATCCATTCAACGTCCGTCCGGTCAACGGTCCTGTTGCACTTGAGTTTAACACAGACAGGTCATAATTTTCAGTTGATTTATCTGCCCATTGTGTAACCTCATTAGTGTTTTGTATTGTCAATGTGCTCTCATCACTAGCATCCCACCACCCACTTACATTCACTGTAGAATTAGTTGGTGTCCAGTCTATCAACTCACCAGTAGGACCGTAAGGTGTTGTTACTTGTAATGAACTTCTAGTCATGTTGTGTAACACTGGATTGAGCCAGCTGGCACTAGTGTTACTAACGACAGTCGCTACTTGTTCGACTTCATCGACAGATACCGTTGATGTTGTTAGTTCTCCATCTGACTGTATTGAAACAAAATTTCCTGACAATCCACCAGCGGATAAGTTAGGAAAATTTACGTAACTGTTACTACTCAACTTTTGTGATATGGATGTATCACCAATAACCTCTAGAGCTGGATTGGATGTAGTTCCTGTCGCGGTATTTTCAATTGTTACAATACTAGGCTGACCTCCAGTGGATGATCTAGTGAACCTAGACACACCATCAACATCAAGTTTTGCTCCAGGAGTGGTGATACCAATTCCGACTTTACCGGTGGCATCTATAACAAATGGTGAGTTATCAGGATCAGTCTGATCTACAACTTCAACTGCATGTCCGGAGCCTAGTTGTGATACTCTGAGCATTGGTGTGGTGCTATCACCACTCAAGCTTGTGGAACTTAATGTCGCTAGACCAGTTACATATAAGTCGCTTGCACTTACACTGCCATGTGCGCTAACGTCATGAACGTATAATGTATTCCAATGTTGATTTACAGTACCTAGGTCATGCGTATCGTTTGCATCTGGTATGATATTACTATTAACATCAGCATTAAACACAACGTTGTCGGTATTATCGTCACCCAAATTGATTGTGTTAGTACCGTTGGTATTGTTAGCATTAAACCACACATCACCGTCAACTCGAAGATCACCTTGCAAATGTAAATCAGAATCAAACGTAACATTACCTGTGGCACTCAATGTATCTTGAATGTTAAGCGTACCGGTCATTGTGTCACCAGTAACGTTTACAAATCTTGTATCATTAAACTCAGGGTTGTTCGTTGCGCTAGTGTCATTAACGTATGCGTAAACTGAGTCCCAATTAGCACTTGTAGCTGTGACGCTCGCGTAAACTGAGTCCCAATTAGCACTTGTAGCTGTGACGCTTGCGTAAACTGAGTCCCAATTAGCACTGGTTTCATTAACAACTGTACCAATTTGTTCGATTTCATCGACAGTTACCGTTGATGTTGTTAGTTCTCCATCTGACTGTATTGAAACAAAATTTCCAGACAATCCGCCGGCAGATAAATTTGGAAAATTAACATGTCTGTTACTACTTAAATCTTGTGATATAGAAACATCTTGTGAGTATACTTCTCTCCATTGCTGTGTGGCTGAACCTAAATCAAATGCTGCATTATCATCAGGTAGTATGCCACTGCTGACGTCAGCATTAAACACAACGTTGTCGGTACTGTCGTCACCTAAATTGATCGTGTTAGTACCATTAGTGTTGTTAGCATTGAACCACACATCACCGTCAACTCGAAGATCACCAACTATATGTACGTCTTCATCAAACTTAGCGTCACTAACAGTACTGAGTGTGCCACTTAATGTGGTTGTACCGCCTATTATAGTATCACTACTTACTGTTAGTGTCTCTGTTGATGTTATGGCTCCAGTAGCACTTATATCCTTTACGAACAATTCACGCCATTGTTGAGTGGATGTACCTAAATCATACTTATCACTCTCATCAGGTAGTATGTTGCTACTAACATCAGCAACAAATACGATATTGTCGGTGTTCGTATCGCCTATATTAATAGAGCCACTGGGACCTGCACTTAAATAAGCGTTTCCATCAACTCTTAAATCGCCTTTGATATGCACATCATCATCAAATACTCCAATACCAGTGGCACTAATATCACCAACAATATTAGTGTTACCGCTAACATTCAACGTGTCACTGATTGTGACATCACCTGTGGCGCTTATATCTTGTACAAACAGCTCTAACCATTGTTGAGAACTTATACCAAGTGTGTTTGTTAAAGTCTTATCAGGTATAATATCACTATCGACATCAGCATTAAACACAACGTTATCAGTATTGTCGTCACCTAAATTGATCGTGTTAGTACCATTAGTGTTGTTAGCATTGAACCACACATCACCATCAACTCTCAAGTCGCCTACAACATGCAGATCAGAATCAATCTTTGAATCACCACCGGCACTAAATGTACCGCTTAGTGTCGTGTTGCCGCCTATCGTGGTGTTAGCGCTGACAGTTAAGTTGTTACTTAACGTAGCGTCAAGTTCAACATCCAATATACCGTCTATCTCGACATCACTACCAGCTGATAAAGCTCCGCTTAAAGTTGTTGTGCCACCTATCGTGGTGTTAGCGCTGACAGTTAAGTTGCTACTTAACGTAGCGTCACTACCAGCTGATAAAGCTCCGCTTAAAGTTGTCGTACCAGATACGAATAAATTGTCTTCTATATCTACGCTACCATGAGCACTAATATCATGTACATACAATGTATCCCAGTGTTGATCTACAGAACCTAAATCATACGTATCAGATGCATCTGGTATCAAGCTGCTCTGAATGTCAGCATTAAACACAACGTTATCAGTGTTGGTATCACCTACATTAATAATACCATCAACACCGGCGCTTAAATATGCATTACCATCTACTCTTAAATTTCCTTTGACCCACAGATCAGTCTCCATCTGCACAGCAGATTCAAATACCGTCTCATCTACAACAGATAATGGATGTAATATGGTATAATCAGGTCCAAATGGTACTACTACAAGCTCATCATTACTACTGTACAATTTACCTGCAGACAGATTGGTGGTTTCAATGCTACCAACTGTGAAGAGCGCATCCGGGTTCATCCACCCAAAATCCCCTGATAGTGTTAAATTACCCGTTATATAGGTGTCGCCTGTTACACACAAGCCTTTCTTTACCTTAAAACAATCTCTTAATACTGGTTCTCTATCACTCATTATGCTTCACTTTCCACATAACGGTTATATTAGCTACACGTTATTCTCATGTTATATGGTCAACTAATATACCGTCTATAAATCTCAATATGTCTCCTCCAACATCAATATCCTTGGTTAATCCTTGTACCCAATTACCACCACTAGCAACACTGACTGTAGAGCCTAGTTTAGCATTTTGTGCGGTTAATGATTCGGTTATATTGACATCACTTAAATTTGCATGCCCGTCTGCCATTCCACCAGCTGGTCCAATACCATCTATGTTTTTGACTGCTGCGCTTGCTTGTGGTACTACTGTTGTACGATATTCGATCTCATTAGCAGAACTCCAAAAGTCCGGGTAAGCGTCATGATAGGCATTTTTAATATCATCTTGATTGATATCCTCTACTCCAACATCACCATTGTACAATGATCCGGCTCCGGACACCACACCACGAATTGAAATCAATCGATCATGCTCTGCACTAGTAACTTTCACATAGGTTGTGTCTGCATCACCATTCCAAGGTCCGTCCGGTACATCATTAAATATGATATCCGCGCTATGATCACCAGTTACATCAGCATTGTCCTCGATACTCACAATCTTCTGTTTGCTATATGTCGGGTCAGATGATGATAATGTTGGTACCTTCTTAAAATTGTCTCCATCTTCAAGCAGGTCAAAACCTTTGGCTACTGTTATATTTAAGTATTCTGATTCTTGAGCCAATTCCGCAAGTCTCACGCTCACTGAACTTAGCATATATGATGTTACATCAGCATGTGGCTGTATATCATCGAGTTTCAATCCATCCTCGTACACATGACGACCATCAACCTCACCACCAACATAAATCTCACCAGTGGCGCTTATGTTACCAGCAACAGTTAATGCAACTGTCGATTGGCCTTCAACGCCAATTCCGACCCAACCGCCATCAGCAACATCTAAAACCACGTCCTCATTATCTAAAAATCTGGCAATACCATTAGTACCGGTCTGAGAAACTTTAAATGCGATCTGTGTACCACTGTTCTCTACCTCAAATGCACTGGTCGCGAAGCTTTCTGTGTTTAATGTCACCGTATCACCTTCAACTGATAAGTTACCAACGACAATTAAATCGTCAGCAGAAGTAGTGCCAGTTAATGTTGTGTCATTGAGTAAATCTTCTGTAGATATGTTCTGTACATTCTCTAATCCGACATGATATGCACTAGCAGCGAGCAATACACTCTCTACTGTGAACCTTCTCTCACCGTGAGGTGCTACTGCATCATATCCGACGAGATGCATCGATGTGGTTGTGTCCGTTATAGTTGTACCAGTTTGGTCAGTAAAGCCAGAGCCTGTAAAGCTACCGGTCAACTCTTGAAAATCTGTAAAGTTCTTAGCCATATGTGTATATATTTATTGTGTTGGTGGGGAAGTTAGAACGTTTTGAGCACTTATTGTTTGCATTGGAATATCTCCGAATAATCCTAATCCACAATCATCACCGATTTCAGTGATATTCTCACCGTGTATCGTCGTTAAATCTTGTCTTGTGTCTTCAGGTGTGTGCCATAATCTGATAGCTCGGTCTTTACCGTTAACCTTGAGATATATAAATTCACTACTAGCAGACAATGGACCTGTCACGCTGTCACTATCATAAACTGTTATGTTATCAAATTGTATATCACCAGCAAAAGCAACTGTCTGATCTGGATATACAGTCATTGCTGAACATCCTGCTGTGTACATCGACATCACGTCACTATCAGGATACTCGCTAGCTTCAGCATCTATATCAATGTATGTATCACCGTCTGTATCACCAATACTGTTGAGACTGGCCCACGTATTAGTATCTACTAAGTATCCTTCATATCTATTTAAATCTGAATTCCAACGAATCGAACCTGTTTTATCAACTCTCTCTTGAGTTGTGCCGCTAGTTATCATCAACGCACCATCCGCACTACCTTCAGCTAATTGTACTTGACCGGTTGCTACGTGAAACTTTTCAGCAGGATTGTTTGTACCTATACCGACATATGCATTATCACCGTTAATGAAGAATGTATTTAAGTCAGTTGGATTCTGTACTCTGATATCAACTGCATCATTCGAATCTGCAATTATGATTATGTCATCAGCAACAGGATATTCATTGAACTGAATCATGTTCAGGTCATGTGCTACAATCTTTAATTGGTCAGGTTGAAATCTGATGTATGTATTTTCATCATCTATGTGAGTAATATCACTCTCAATTAGAATATTACCTCCGCGTTGACGTATATTACCGTTCCATAACTCTAAATCACCGTCATTAACTACTAATTTTTGATACTCAGCCTTGAAGTTACTCGCCGTTAATGAATATATATGTACGTTATCTGCTGATAGACTGCCGTGAAGTACAACATCACCAGTGATGTCAACATCCGGGATTAAATAATCTCCATCTCTATCCTCAAAACCAGGTGTATTAACATCGAATATCCCAGTAGGTGTACCTGTTATTATTACTCCAGGACCTTGATCTGACTTACCAGACAGGTTAGTTACACCTGTTACATTTAAATTGTGTATATCTTGTGCACCTACATGTGCTGAAACTGTATGTATATTACTCCACTTCTGGTCTACTGAACCTAGGTCATATGTATCGTTAGTATTTGGTAGGATATTACTATTAACATCAGCATTAAATATAATATTATCATCAGCTGAATCTCCAACATTAATATCACCTCCAGCTCCTGCACTTAAGTATGTATTGCCATCAACTCTTAGATCACCTAAGATGTGTACGTTACCGGAAACACTAACGTTATCACTCACGCCAATCTCGACAGCACTCAATGTCTTGACATCTGTCAATCCTGTGACACTCAATGTACTTGTCAGATCTGTAGCTCCAGTTACCGAAAGAGGTCCTGTGATTGTATCACCGCTAGCATTAACAAAATGTGTTTGATTGTAACCAGTATTGTTGGTAGCACTATCACTATTGACCCAGCTGTAAACCGAATCCCATTCACCGCTCGTTTCACTCACGTCTGTGTATACTGAATCCCATTCAGCACTCGTAGCACATACACTATTATAAACACTATCCCAATTGTCTCTCTGAAGATCAGTTACGAACTTATGCGCAGTGTTAGTATCATCTAGATCGTCAGGATTAATTACTACATTGTATCCTTGCTTACCGTTGATGGTTTTTATAAAATCAGTAGCGGTTGCAAGCTTAGTAAATCCAGCGAACGTATCAAAACCTGTATTATAATTACCAGTTGGTTGATCTACAAGAGCTATTAAGCTATGCTCATCGGTTGTTACTATAACAACATCACCTCTTTCAATATCAACCGGTCCTTGTAGCGATCCATCACATAGAGCGCTCACTTGTGATGAGTAAGTCACTACATATACTTCTGATATACTAAGATTAGGTACAAGAGCTTCATCGAGCTTACCGTTCGCTCCTAACGTCGCAATTCCATAATCACCACTAGCAACATTGATATAACTATAAACACTATTCCAATTAGCACTAGTATTATTTACAACCGTTGTGGATTGACTTATATCGTCAACTGTTAATGATGATATGGTTAGCTCACCATCTAATTGACGTGATACAATATCACCAGCTAACAACCCATCGCTTAATCCAGCTAAGTGTACTAGTCCTTCCCCGCTAAGGTCCTGAGATATGTTGACATTATTGGAGTGGATGTCTCCCCATTGTGCATAACTGGTACCTAAATTAAATGTACCGTCAACTGTCGGTGTGATATCACTACTAACGCTAGCAGTAAATATAACCCTATCTGTATCACTATCACCTAATTTAACTTCTCCAGAGTCATCACCTTTAAACCAAACACTACCATCAACGAACAAATCTCCAGTGACTGAAAGAGGACCGGTGATCGTATCGCCACTAGCATTAACAAAATGTGTTTGATTGTAGTCTGTATTGTTAGTCGCGCTGTCACTATTAACCCAACTGTAAACACTATCCCATTCAGCGCTTGCTTCACTCACGTCTGTATAAACCGAGTCCCACTCAGCACTTGTAGCACAAACGCTTGAGTATACTGAATCCCATTCAGCGCTGGTTTCGGATACGTCCGTGTAAACACTGTTCCACTCAGCGCTCGTCTCAGATACATCTGTATATACTGAGTTCCACTCTCCGCTTGCTTCACTCACGTCTGTATAAACTGAATCCCATTCAGCACTTGTAGCACAAACGCTTGAGTATACTGAATCCCATTCAGCGCTGGTTTCACTTACGTCTGTATAAACTGAATCCCAATCACCGCTCGT
>Ga0209199_1003169_pt1 | contig 16601 bp, 10 predicted proteins | sample COGITO_mtgs_1105_7_FD_184805 | JGI IMG/M metagenome (GOLD analysis project Ga0209199, IMG submission 184805) | Pelagic marine microbial communities from North Sea - COGITO_mtgs_110523 (SPAdes) (version 2) | ecosystem: Environmental > Aquatic > Marine > Epipelagic ...
CAGAGCAAGTAGCATATGATGCTTTAAACTGGCTTGACAAAGAAAGGGATAAAAACAAGCCTTTCATGCTAATGTATCAATTCAAAGCACCTCATAGACCATGGACACCAAACAGTAAGTTTAACTCACTATTTACTGATGATTTGCCATATCCAGAAACATTTAATGATGACTACGAAGGTAGGTTAGCTGCATCTGAAAACATGCTTGAGATAGAAAATCATATGAATAGAAAAGACCTAAAACTAACACCACCAAAAGGCTTATCTCAAAGAGAATTAGGAAAATGGAATAGATTTGGTAATAATGGTGAGTTTTGGACCCCTAACGATACATTACAAGGATTAGATTTAAAAAAGTGGAAATACCAAAGATATATCAAGGACTACCTAAGATGTGTAGCTGGAGTCGATGAATCTGTCGGTAAAATGCTAGATTATTTGAAAGAAAACAATTTAGATGAAAACACCATAGTAATTTACACCTCTGATCAAGGTTTCTACCTTGGAGAACATGGTTGGTTTGATAAAAGATGGATGTATGAACCTTCATTTAGAATGCCATTTATGATTAAATATCCGAAAAAAATTAAGCCAAAAAGTATAAATAATGAGCTTATCGTTAATGTTGACTTTGCTCCCACCTTGTTAGATTTAGCTGGAATCAAACCTCCTAAAGATATGCAAGGAGAAAGCTTTAAAAAACAGCTTTTTGATAAAAAATATGCTAAAAGAGATGCTGTTTATTATCACTATTATGAATATCCTTTTTGGCACAAAGTACAACCTCATTATGGAGTAAGAACAGAAAGATATAAGCTAATTCATTATTATTACAATATGAACGAATGGGAGCTTTTTGATTTGGATAATGACAAAGATGAACTAAATAATCTTTATGGAACAGATGGCTACAGTGATATTACTGAAGATTTAAAAGGAAAGCTAAAAAAACTCCAATCAAAGTATAAAGATGATATGAGCCTGGAAGAAATGAGAAAGATGACAGACACAAGAATCAAGCGTGTTTATAAAGAAATGAATTCTAAGAAATAGGATAAAGTTACTTCTTGATGATTTTTTTAATTATAATTTTATTATTAATTTGAAATTGGATAAAATACACCCCATTTTGTAGATAGCTTAAATCTAGTCGGTTATCTCTAAAATTAGTATAACCATTTATTAATTTTCCATTAATTGAAAATATTTCAAAACTAACATAATTAGTAAAATTTAAATTAATTAATCCGTTTGTTGGATTTGGATAAACATTAATTAAATCATTCAAACTATCTTCTAAAGACATATTATTATCATTGATAGTAACATTGAAGTTGTCAAAATAATAGTGTCCAAGCTCATTTCCACACATTAGTTGAAACTTAAATACATCATAGTATTCTTCAATATCAAATTCAACCTCTTTTAATTCATATTCATCATTTAAAAAAATTTCATTTGAAACTGAATAATTATTACCTGTACTACCCTTTTTAATCCTTAATTTAAAAGATGAAGCTGGGAATTCTGCTGAGGTTTTAGCGTAAAATTGAATATTAATTGTTTTACCATTTAAGTCTTCACCATAATTTGTGTTATTTAATATAACTTTATTAAAACCAGAATTATTTGTTGCTAAATTTTGAACATCTATAAAAGATGACGACTCTTCAAAAGACTGCTCAAAAGCATCTGTATATTCAGCGTTAGCTCCACCATAGGTATTTAAACTCCAACTATTATTTATATCTATACAATCAAAATTTGGGTTTTGAATAAGCTCACTCTCAGGACATCCAATTAAAGCATCTTTAACATCATCAATCCAATTCTCATTAATTATCTCATTTGTATACGGGTTAATACTGCTATTGATTGGGTTATCATTTCTAAGACTAATAGTTTTGGTAGATTTATTACCTGCACACCAGGCTGAGAATGCGAAATTATTAGCAATAGCTTCTTCAGCTATAAATCTATGATATTCAACACGGTCTGAGTTAAATGGACCTCCAAACTCACCAACAGACCCTTGAGAGTAATTAACACCATTTTCATTATCAGCACCAAACTCACCAAGATACATTGGGATATCATTATTTTCAGACCAAGTTTTTAGCTGACTAAATCTCTCAGTGATTAAATCTTTTTGATCGTCAGAAAAAACAAAATTATTATATTGTTCTCTTGATGATGCAGTAAAATTAAACGGTTGGTAATAATGGAAAGTTGCAATCAAGTAATCATCTGAACTAAGAACCTCAGAACTAATTTCAAATGGTACTTGCCAGCTAGAAGCTCCTCCTCCATTTATGATTATTCCTCTAGTTAGATTATTAGATCCTGAGGTTCTAATAATTTCAATTAAGCTTAAGTTTAAGTCATTCATTTCGTCTGCAGAAACTGAGAAGTAAGGTTCATTAATTAAATCAAAAACTAAACTACTTGTAGAATAATCCTTGAATCTATTTGCTATATCTCTCCAAATGGCTTTAAATCTATTAATATCTGCTAACCTTTTAGCTGAAGTTGGATTTGTAAAGTAATTAACCCCATTTATTTGCTCATTTTGAAATGTATATACAAATTCTTGTTTAAGATTATTTCCATGAAAATCTAAAATAACAATTATGTTATGAGTTAATGCCCAGTCAACAATTTGTTGCACTCTATCTAAATATTCCTCGTTAACCTGATAATCTTCTAAAGTGCCATTGTAATCAGAGGCCGTATTTGCTTCAGAAGAAAAACAATTATTTTTAGCACAATCATCAATATTAATACTGGACCTTTGAGAACCATTCAAGCTATAATCAAGGTTAAGAAAACCTCCACTATAGAAATCTACAGGAATTCTAACATTAGTAAAGCCAGCTTCAGATAATTGAAAAAAATAGTCTTCGTAAACAGCATGAGCCCAGTTCCCTTCGGTGGGGGCAGACAATACATTACCCATATTTATACCTCTACCCATTAAATTCACAATCTCTTGAGGTGAAGTTTGGGAAATTATTGAGTTTAAAAAAAACAGGGATATATAAAAAATATATCTCAAAAAATTATTGGTTTTTTTTCTGAAGTTCTAATACAGCTTTCATTATTGCAGCTGTGGTAGGCTGATCAAATCTAACTTTCATAGATTGTCTAAGTTTCTTGCTAGAAGCTTTGTAAACTGCTTTTTTTTCTTCGTTAGATAAATCTTTTCCAAAAATGTTTTCTCTATCATTCATGAATTTAGATATGTATGTATCATAAATAAACTTTTGATCTTCATCTGACAATTCTAACTGTGTTGCAGCATGTTCAGAAAACATAGTAGCTTTTTTTATTTGATAGTTATTTTGAGCATTTGAATTCAACGAGAATAAAAGTAATAGCAAAAAGATTTTAATTGAGTTTTTCATAGTTTTAATTTATTAATTATTGTTATTATTTAATTTATTGAAATTATTTGAAAATAAAATTCCTATTTTTTTCATTCCAAAATAATTATAATGAATATTATCTTCAAGTCTAGGTAAGTAGTTAAATGAAGATATATCTTTATTTTGTGCAATAAAAGTAACATTTTTTAATTCTTCAGAAACTTGTTTCATTGCATTACCTATTTTTTTACTTCCAACCTGTAATATCATAAATGGCAGCTTTGAAGATTTGAATATAGATCTTGAATTATTAATTAGATTTTTTAAATTATCAGCGTAAGTATCTGAAGGTAAAGGACCCCATTTTTGACCACTATCAGATTCACCTTGAACCCATAACATACCCATAATTTGATAATCTGATTTATCATATTTAGATAATTCCTTTTGTACATCATTTATTAACTCATAAAAAAGTTTCGGTTTATTTAACTCACCTATATATTTAGCCTTTTCCTTAGTCCAGTTTGAATTCCAAGAACCATATAAAGAAGATCCTCCTTTGGATCTTTTAATAAATAAAAACTTTTTATTAGGATGTTTTTTTGATAATTCAATCCCAAAAAATATTTCCGGACCAAAACAGCTATCAACTTGGAATTTTTTTCTTTTCCACTCTGGAGGTATTGTCACGTTTAAGGGAACAGATTTATTACCATTATTAACGAACGAAATGTTTTTTTGAGCATTTTCTAAATCTTTTATATCTGTAAGACTTAGCTTATTTGCATTTGCAGCTCCTGCCATGTTAGATTGACCAGCTAGAATAAATACATTAATTTTATCATCACTTAATTGTAACTGTGAATAACTAGATAAATAGCTAATAAAAAATATTAATAAAAACTCAGTTACAATTTTCATTTTACTTTTTTGACTTTATATGCTTATTTAATATAAGGCTAAGACTATCAACTATAGATTTATTTGATCTTATTTCAGCAATATTGTTCATTTGAAGTTTGTCATTTTCTATATCATATAGCATTCTATCTATTACAGATCCTTTTCTTTTCCATTCAGTATAATAGTACTTATTTGAAATTAATGTTTCACCATTTTTCCAAATCGAAAAAGCTATCTCACTGCTAACTTTATTAGGGTTTTTTAAATTACTTACCAAGGACTTTCCTTGAACAAAATCAGGAGTTTCTATTTCTGCTAAATCACAAAATGTAGCATACAAATCGATTAATTCAACAAAGGATTCACTAGTTTTGTTCTTTTTGTATTTAGGTGAACTAATAATCATTGGGATTTTTAGTTCGTATTGAAACAAGTTATGCTTTGTCCACCTTCCATGCTCTGAAAGACTAAAGCCGTGATCACTAGTCAATACAACTGTTGTATTATTACTTAAACCTTGACTCTTTAACTCATCTAAAATAAGTCCTATCTGTGCATCTATATAACTTACACAGGCGTAATATGCGTGAATTAACTCTTTTGCTTTATCATCAGAAATAGCACCCTTTTCAGGAATATCAGTAAACTTTCTTAATTCGTAAAAATAATTTGCTTTTTGAGGAGCATTTGGAGGAAAAAAATTATTAAGAGGTAAAACAATATCATCTTTATCGTACAAGTCCCAGTATTTTTTTGGAGCTACAAACGGTAAATGAGGTTTTTGAAACCCAACAGCGATAAAAAAAGGCTTATCACTTTGATTAATTGATTTTATATCTCTAATGGTCTTTTGAGTAACCTTTCCATCTGAATAATCATTATCGTCAGTATATACAAATTCAGAAGCAGGACCAAAATTATTTTTTAAATTGTTAATATTAATTGGATCTTTATAATCCTTAGGATTATTTCTTGTCCCTCTAAAAATATCGTCCCAACCATAAGCTGCATCCCTTGCATGATGAGATATTTTCCCATTACTAATTGTCCTATACCCGTTGTTTTTAAGATGTGATGCTATAGTTAAAGAATTTGGAGCATCTTCGTTAATTTTTGTGTAGAAAGTAGTAAATCTATTTTTAGTTGGCCTTAAACCTGTAAGTAAACTAGCTCTTGAAGCTCCACACACTGGATTATTTGTAAATGAATTTTTAAAAGTTACCCCACTTTTCTTTAGTTTATCAATGTTAGGGGTTAAAATTTGCAGTTGATTATCTGCCATGGCAAGGTCTCTAAGATCATCAACAATAATAAAAATGATATTTTCCTTTTTGTTATCATTATTAGCATAAACTGACAAACAAAAAAATGGAATAGTGATTATTAGTAATTTGTATAATTTCATAAAAGTGTTTAATTATATAAGTTAATTTTATTTTCAATAGTTAACTCAACAGTTTTCAGGGATTTAAAATGAGATGATGAGCCTGTCATAATCTTAAAAGTTCCAGGTTCCACAACATAATTCATGTCAATGTCATAAAAGGCTAAAGATTCGGGTGTAATTTCAAAAACTACATTTTTTGTCTCACCAACCTTTAAATTAATCCTCTTATAACCTTTAAGTTCTTTAACAGGTCTGGTAGCAGAACTAACGTTATCTCTAATGTAAAGTTGAACAACTTCATCTCCATCCATTTCACCAATATTAGTTACTGCAACTTCAACTTTAATATTAGAGTCATCGTCAAAGCTGGTATTTAAAAGTTTTGGATTAGAATATTTAAACTTTGTATAACTTAAACCATACCCAAATTCATAAAGTGGTTTGTTTTTTTCAAATGCATATTTATGAAAATATTGGGAAGGCTTATGATTATAAATCATTTGAAGTTGTCCAACGCTTCTTGGAACAGTTAAGGGTAATTTACCACTAGGATTAATATCTCCAAAAATAATTTCTGCAACAGCCTTGCCTCCTAGATTTCCAGGCTCCCAAGCTTCTATAATGGATGGAATATTATTTTGGATCCAAGGCTCACTAATTGGTTTACCATTAACATACACTACAATAACATTGTTATTAATTTCCTTTAAAGAACGTACTAGCTCTAATTGTTTTCCAGCTAAATTTAGTTCAGCTCTAGCCATATTTTCGCCCGCAGTTTTATCCTTCCATTTATACCTCATTGAATTATCTCCAACAACGACAATAACATAATCTGCATCTTTTGATGCATCTACAGTATTTTGAATATTTTTATTGGATATTTTTCTAATATTATCTCCAGAGTCAAAAAATGACACATCATATCCTTTTGATTCTCCTAAATCTTTTATTCCTTCAAAAATTGTAGTTACATTATCATCTGGTTGTGCAGCATGCCAATCACCTAATATTGATTGATTATTTGCATTAGGTCCAGTAACTAAAATCTTTTTTGATTTTTTAACTTTATTTAGTGGTAATAAATTAGAGTTCTTTAACAATACAATCCCTTTTCTAGCAGTTTCTAATGCAGTAAACTTATGTTCTGGAGTAAAAATATTTTCAGGTATTTTTTCAATATCAACAAATCTATTTTCAAATAATCCTAATTTAAATTTAGCCATCAAAATTTTTGAACATGCTTCGTTGACTCTAGAAATTGGAAGTGTTCCTTCTTTAACCAATTCAATTACTGCTTCAGGGAAATCAACACCATGCATGTGCATATCCATACCTGCATTAACTGCTAAGTAAGATGCTTCTTTTAAACTACTGGCCACATGATGTAAAGTTTCTATCCTTTCAATATCCATCCAGTCGCTTACATAAAACCCCTTAAAACCCCAATCTTTACGAAATAAATCAGTCATTAACCAACTACTCATATGACAAGGAACTCCATTTAGTTCATTATGTGCTGCCATGATAGAATACACACCAGCGTCAATTGCCTTTTTGTAAGGAGGTAAATAAACTTCTTTTAAAGTACGCATCGAAACATCCATTGGTGATGCATTTAAACCATTAATTGGTTCACTTCCGGCAATCATATGTTTAGCACACGCTATAACTTTATTTGTGCCAGTAAAATCATTTAGCTGAAAACCATTAATCATTGAAGCTCCTAAATTTCCAACCATAAATGGATCTTCTCCAAAAGTTTCACCTACTCTACCCCATCTGGGGTCTCTTAACACATCAATGTTAGGAGTAAATGCCCAATGAGAGCCAGTAGCTCTCATTTCAAGAGCTGTTTGCCTTCCTACATCAAAAAGAAAGTCATCACTCCATGTTGATGCTAGGGTAATTGGGGATGGATATACAGTAGCACCACTAAAAAGTGCATTTCCATGTATAGCATCGATTCCTATTAAAATAGGTATTTTTAATCTTGATTCATTAGCAAGTTCTTGTAATAAATTTCCTTCCTCAGCAGTTAAAACATGTAAAAAAGAACCAATTTTACCCTCCTGAGTCATTTTCATAACATCATTACTAAATACACCTTTATAAAAACCTTGAGCATCATTGTTTACCAAATCTTCAGGTGATAAATCTTTTTCTGCTTTTCTCATATGATCAAGTCCAACAAATTGATTCATTTGATAAACCTTATCTTCTAGGGTCATCCTAGACATTAAATCATTTAATCGATCAATATGGGATTTCGAACTATCCAAATACAATTTATAAGAAGAATCTTCTTGAGCTGAAATATAAAAGACAGTAAGAAAAGTAATAAGAAATAATTTTAATCTCATTTTATTTATTTTAAAATATTATTTAATAATTCATAACTCGGATTAGGCTTTAATTCTTTTGAGTAAATAGATTGAAAATAACCTTTTCCTTTTTTATATCGCTCACCCATGTCCCAAAAATTTAGTGTAACAAGACCATTTTTAGATTTCTCTTCAAGTAAATTAATTATTCTAGAGTATATCATTTTTTGTTCTGACAAATGATAACTTAAATTAGATTTGTCCTTTACAAAATAATCTAATTCAGTTACATGAAAGTCTAAGTCATTTTCATGGGCCCAATCAATTAAATTTGAAAGATCCTCAATTCCCTTGTCTAAATCATTTACAATACCATATGTTGATTTACTGAGAAGCAAATGTCCTTGCCAGCCTATACCATCAACTCTATAGCCTTTAGATCTAATATATTTTACGCTCTTTTTTAGTTTATCCCAAAGACGGGGTTGAAAACCTGCATTTTGATTAAAAACTAAACTTATATTAGGGGCAAGTTTTGTAGCAATTTCAAATGACTTTAATATATATATAGGAAATTCATTTTCATCCAAACCAATTTTTAACCATGGATTTTCCCATTTATTATTTCCAAGTTTAGGTCCATGCCATTTTCCACTTGGTAAGATAGTTTCATTAACAACATCCATCCACTTGACAGATGGTTCTTTTGAGAATTTAATACAAGATTCTGTCATAAATTCAACCAAATTTAACATTAACTCATCACTAGTTCTTAAATCGTCTTTAGCCCATTTAGAAGATTGTGGTCCAATAGGTCCATGAATACGTAAGTCTAAATCATGAAGTTTAGCAAAATCTATCATTTGATCAATCTTAGTCCAGTTCCATGTATTAGGTTTTGGGTGGACTACAGTCTGTTTTGCAGCATTAGCAGGTGTTAGGTAAGTAAAATCTTTCAAAAACAAATCAGATTTTTGAGTGTTTAACTCATTGAAATTTAAAGTAGCTCCAACTATAAAATTATTTTCTTGAGAACTAATTGAAAAAGAAAAAAAAATAAAGAATATAATTAAGTGATTTTTCATACTTATAAATATAAAACAATCTAAGAATGAAATTTACTTGAATAGTAAAATATTTGGGGAATTTTATATCAATATTGAGGATAAATCAAACAGTATGAAAAATAAGTAAATAGTCTTATTATTGTTTAAAGAAATAATTTTCTTAGTCCTACAAAAACAATTATAAAAACAGAGTAAAAAATAAAAAAAGGAATTACATACAAGTCAAAATTAAACACTAACATAATAGCCATTATTAGCAACTGAAATCCAAGGCCATATAAAGAGACTAATGTCATAAACCACTTTGGAAATGGCTTACATTTACTTGCGTCTTTGTCCATAAAATACATGATTTTATCAAAGGTAATGTATAATACATCATAAATATTATAGAATATATTAACCATCTTTTGACTTTCTCCTTTGAGAGCTATTGGAGCGGAATCCTCGACTATACGGCTAGTTGAATCTCCATCAACAGAATTTCTTAGAATAACATAATAATAATTAAAAACAGTCCCTTGAAGTTGAATACAAAAAAAAGCAATAAACATATAGATTATGGAAATTTCAGAGAGATACCAAAAAGTGAATAAAAAACAGAAATTAAGTAAAAAATCTGCAATTGAGTCATAAAAACGGCCTACATAAGACGGTGTTTTTTTTAATCTTGATAACTCACCATCTGCTGCATCTAAAACTGATTTTAATATTATAAAAAAAGCAGCAGCTATGTAATATTCTTTGAGAATACAAACAATTGCAATAAGTCCAGAAACTACAAACATAGTAGTTACATGAATAGCAGTAAAACTAGTGTACTGGAGCTGACTAGCAATCCATGAACCTAATGAACGGCCATAGTCAGAAAAATCTAAAAATTGATACTTTTCAGGAAGTTTTGCCATAGTTGTTTACAACAAATAGTTTGTGGATTAAGCTTGACAAAAATACAATCATTTTTCCTTACAATAAAAAAAAGGGACCTATATAAGCCCCTTTTAATCTTTTATTGTAAAAATCTAATTATTAATCATCAATTAATATATTAGTATTAATTTCTGTTAGTGGAATTGGTAACTTCATGACCTGATTTGGATCAGTACTTAAAGTCAAATCTACGTTGGGTGAAAATATTGGATTATTATTATGTTTGTTTATGGTATTTGTCAAAAAATAATCAAATCCTCTTCTTCTATTATTATGAGCATCTTCACCTTCTCCAATAAGTTCATATCTATATTCATTCATAATGGCATCTCTAAAAGAACTTTGCCCTCCAAGATAAGCATCGTTTGACATACCAACACGATCTAAAACTTCAGTTACATAGCCTAATTGTTGATCATTTTGTAACTCATTAGAAATCTCTGCTAACATAAGTAAAAGATCTGCATATCTGTAAATAATTAAATTTTGATCTCCAAATTGATTACTATGTTGTGTGTCTTTTTCCACAAACTTAAATAAGAATGGATGTCCTTTAGTAAAAGGGGTTCTATTTGTAATAGCAGGATAATGTTGGATAAGATTTCCGTTATCCGCTCTATTATATTCATAGATGTAAGAGCCATCAATTCTTGGGTCATCTGGATATGTAGCCATATGGTCTAACAAAACATCTGCACTAACCTGTAACCAACCGAAATGTTGACCTAATTTATACTTAAAAGGGGTGAAATTTCTACCCATTTGAGAATTCGCTGCATCTTGAGCTAATTGTAATTCAAAGATTGATTCCGTAGAGTTTTCAAATTCATCTGTAAACAAAGAACTATAATCAGCAACTAAACTGTATTGACCATATGCTAAAATAGCTTCATCATAAGCCATTTGCCAATATTGAGCTTCAGAAATTCCATCAGCTCTTAAACTAGGATTTGTAGCCAATGTCATGTAAACTTTAGCTAACAACATATTTGCAGCATATTGTTTTGGATAACCTGCACCAGTATTTCCATTAATTAGACCAGCAGCCATTTGAGCATCTAAAATAATTTGAGCATATACATCTTTTGCTAAAGTTTTTGGCTTGGCTAAATTATCACTATCTGGAAGTTCTAACCAAAGAGGGATATCTTCCCACAAACGTACTAGATTTAAATACGACCAAGCTCTTACAAAATAAGCTTGTCCTGCAATATCATTAAACCCTAATTCTGATGCTTCAGTAGGTGAATCATAAGTTGTGATATTAGCTATAGCTCCATTACACCTACCAATTGCAGCATACATACCTTGCCACATATTCTGTGAATCTCTGTCATAAGTAGGTTTTAAAGAGAAAAGATTAATATTGTTTACATTATTATTATTGTTTCCATTCTTTTTTGTTACAAATAAACCTGAAAAACCATTAAGAACAAAAATACGTTGCTCCATAGCCATATATGAACTTAATTGTTGGTATATCCCATCTAAAGCACCCCTAGCAACTTGAAGGTCTGCATATGTAGCTTCTGCATCTAGAAATATTGGATCTTCTTCTAAATCACATGTGTAGAAAGTCAATCCAATAAACGTTAATAATATAATTTTTAAATTTTTCATAATTTTTAATTTTTAATACTTGTACTTTTTATTTTATTTTATTTCTAATTTCTAATTTAAAATTTAATGTTAACACCCATCAAAACATTTCTAGCATTAATACCGCTATTCCAATCAACTCCATTGATCAAACCTGTGTATAAGAATGTAGAAACTTCAGGATCATAACCACTGTAATTAGTCCAGGTAAATAAATTTTGACCAGCTATGTAAACATTTAAGTTATTTATAAATTTATTTTCACTTACTGGAATATCATATCCAATAGTCAAATTATTTAATCTTAAATAACTTCCGTCTTCAATTATTCGATCGGTTATAGCTATTTGTCCCTCAGTTCTGTATCCAATTCTTGGATGTGTATTAGACGGACTATCTGGTCTCCAAGCGTTATAATAGGCACGAGGCATAATATTAGCAAATTCTCTACCCTCTGCATTATCTAGTTGTAATAACATTCCATTGGCTATATCATTTCCGTAAACTCCATTAAATAAAGCACTTATATTCCATCCTTTATATCTTAAATTAAAATTGAATCCATACACATAATCAGGATTTGGATTTCCAATAAATGTTCTATCCTTTTCATCGATTATTCCATCTCCAGAATCTAAAATACCATCTCCATCTGTATCTTCGGTCAATTGATCAACTCTTCTAACATCTCCAGCGACAGCACCTTCAACGAGATCAGTATCCTCTGTTTGGTATATTCCATCAGTCTCAAATCCGTAAAAAAGACTAGACTCTTCTCCTTCAACAAATACGTTCGCAGGATATCTGAAATATTGGCCTCTACTAATTGAATTTCCAAAATAGAATCTTCTATCGGTTAAAACACCGTTTTCATAAAAGCCTAGTAAAGCTTGTGATTCTAGATTTACAATTTGAGTCTTATTAAATGAAATATTTCCACCAAAACTAAGTTCAACATCATCTGTTGATATAGGTGTAATATTGAGTGCTAGTTCAACTCCTTTGTTCGTTATATTTCCTTTATTTACCAAAATACGTGTAAATCCAGATGAAGGAGGGATTTCAGAGTTTTGCAACAAATCTTTAGTCATTTTGTCATAAACATCAATATTTCCCGAAACAACTCCATTTAATGTAGTAAAGTCCACACCAAAATTTGATTGTTCAGTTGTTTCCCATGTTAAATCTGGATTAGATAAGTTTTGTAGTGCTATTGGAACATTTGTACCTCCGTCTGCATTTCCGTACAGATTAGATACTCCATAATTAGATAAAGATCCATAAGGACCAATACCATGATTACCTATTTGTCCCCATCCTGCTCTAAATTTTAAACTTTCAAAAATATCTAAATTCTGAATAAACCTTTCATTTCCAGCATTCCAAGCAAAAGCTATAGACGGGAATACACCATATTGATTGTTATCGGCAAACTTTGAAACTCCATCACGTCTAACAGTTGCTGTTAAAATATACTTATTATCAAAGGTGTAATTAACACGACCTAACATAGAAAATATCTGCTGATCAGCTTTTACATATGTTAATGGTCTAGTTACAACATTTCCATAAGCTGGTTGATTGGTTGTAAATTGCATAGTAAGAAAATCTTCAACAGCATAAATACTATTTTCTACATCTCTAACATCATAAGTTAAACCAACCATTGCATTAACTCTATGTCTTCTGTTAAACTTTCTATTGAATCTAACTATATTATTGAACTGATGTGTTTTAGCGTTTATAGTACTTATTTGTAATGTTCCATTGGAGTTTAAACCTTGGAAAGTACTGAGTCCATAAAATCGTCTTCTATCCTTTGTTCTAATATTACCTCCATATTTAATTTCATAGCTTAATCCCTTAACTGGAAGCTTGTAAGTAAGACCTACAGAACCTATAAAACGTACTTCTTTAGAAATATCAGAAAAGTCTTTTTGCCAAGCAAATGGATTCGTAGTAAAATTACCTTCTGAATAAACATCGTCTAAATCATGGTCGATAATTGGTCTATATGAAATTACGTTTCTTACAAAACTTGTATTAGCACCCCCCAATAAATCTCCACCTTCAGCGAAGTTTCCACTATTCATAAAACCACTAATACGTGCTTGTAATTTTAGATTTTCGTTAAGATTTTGGTTTAAATTAATTCTAATATCACTGCTTTTAAATGTAGAAGTTCTAACGACACCTTGCTGATTATCAAAACCTGCAGAAATGTAATAATTACCATTTTCTCCACCACCAGATGCGGAGGCTCCAAATTTCTGACTAAAACCATCTCCATAAATTTCATCTTGCCAGTTGTATAAATCGGTAGGTCTTACGGGTCCTTGTCCTTCTCGTCCTATAAAAATACTATCGCCTGAGAAAGAGTATCTAGGTAGAAAACCATTTATTCCATCTAATTCATTTATATACTCTGCAAAACCAAATGCATCCAATACATCAATTTTATTAGTTGCTGATCTCACTGAATTTGTAAGAAAAGCACTTATTTTAGCTTTCCCACTAGTTCCTTTTTTAGTAGTAATTAAAACAACTCCATTAGCACCTCTTGATCCATATATAGCAGTTGCTGATGCATCTTTAAGAACTTGAATACTTTCTATATCACGTGGATTAATACCATTTAAACCATTTTGAGTCTGTTGGCCAGTATTACCTGTACCTACTGGGAGAACATCTTCACCTGCAGAAGAAATAATAATACCATCTATTACATATAGAGGTTCATTATTTCCTCTCAAACTATTAGTACCTCTAATTTTAACACTAATTCCAGAACCTGGAGCAGCACTGTTTTGTATAACTTGTACTCCTGATGCTCGACCTTGTAAAAGTTGATCCACAGAATTTGATTGGGTTGCCACCTCATCATTAACTGAAACTGATGATATAGAACCTGAGATATCTTTCTTTAAAACAGTTCCATATCCAATAACAACTACTTCTTCAAGTTCGTCAGTATCAACTTGCATATTTAACGAAAATGTTGATTGTTCAGAGACATCTACTTCTTCAGTTGCATATCCGACATAGGATAAAACTAGTGATTGATTTGCACCCGATGGTATAGCTATTGTAAAAACACCATCAAAGTTAGTTACAGCACCAAGATTATCTGAATCTTTTACCTGAACAGTTACCCCTGGAAGAGGTAATCCAGACTCATCGTTGACAGTTCCTGTAACTAAGTTGGATTGTGAAAAAGCAATTAAAGGAGTTAAAACCGATAAAATAATTATACGGAAAATGATTTTCATAGTTTAGAATATTTAGTTAGTTTATAATTTATATAATCATTTTTTAAAGGATTTTAAATTACAACCGCATAAAAATGAATATTTAATAAAATTACAAAGACTAGCTAATTAAAATTAATAAGTTTGAAGAAAAATATGTAAAATTTGAAGCGATACTTCTTTAAACAAAAAAAACCTGCAATATAAAACTACAGGTTTTTTTAAAAAAAATTAAATAGTCTAATCTAAATATATTGGACCACCCGCATCTTCAAGTAACTTTCCTAACTCTCTCACTTGTTCAACAAAACTAATCAATTTTAGGTTTTGATCTTTCATACATTTGCTTAGCTATTTCAAAACTTTGCATGTGTAATTCTGTAGGTCCATATGAATTTGGATACCAACCTCCCCTAGCTTTCATTAGCCTGTCCATTATGTTCAGTCTGTCTTTTTCACCAATTTCAGCTTTTGCAGCACTTCCCGAAAATTCTCTATCCAAGACATTCATTTTATCTCTTAATAGATAAACTGCTTTAGTAAGCTCTTCTTTATTTGTTTTAACTTGATTTAAATTTCTCTCATAAGTAGCAACACGTGACATTGCTTTCGTAAAAACATGAGATGATTTATTAATTGATGTTGTTAATTCAGCTAAGTCAGTATTATATTGTTCGTGTTTATCAGCATTAGGGTTTTTAAGAATATTTTCTCTAATACGTTCTACTGTAATTGAAACTGGATCAGATAATTTTGTTAAATCACCACCCACTCTTTTAAAAAGTGTTGCAGAATAAGTGCCAGGATTAACATTAGTCATAATTCCTCTAGATCCACCCCATCTTTGACGATTTGCAGAACCTGAAGTAACATTAACTGTTGTCGCTTTAGAAGTTCTTAGATTCCATGTTACTCTATGAGTTCCTTTTTTAAGCGGCCCAGAAATCTGATCTACAATATTACCAGCATTATCTGTAATCATTAAAATAGCTTCAGATTTAGGTTCAACAATTTCTTTATCTAATGCTTCCCAACCAGGAAATGGAATGTCAGAGTTTTTTAATTTTCTTTCCATTTTTTGACGCTTATCCCTGATTGAAACATGAGGGGTTTCTGATAAATGATAGGTTATAGTGGCTCCATAATTAGGGTTTTTAGCTACATAAGTAGACCCTCCTGAACTACCTGAACCACCCATTATTTGATTATATTGTAATGCTTTTCTTGTTGAAAATAAAAATGCCTCTTTATTAAGATTATCTTCTGTCATTTCTCTTAAAGGACTATAATCATCTAACACATAAAAACTTCTTCCAAAAGTAGCTAAGACTAAATCATTTTCACGTTTTTGAATAGCTAAATCTCTAATAGAGATAGTAGGTAAACCATTCGAAAATTTATGCCATTTATCACCTTGATTTAAACTAACATAAACACCATATTCAGTACCTAAGAATAGTAAATTAGGGTTTACATGATCTTGAACCAAACGCCATACTAAAGTGCCATCTGGAATACCATTAACTATTGACTTCCATTTTTTTCCTCCGTTTGTAGTTTTGTATAAATAGGGACTGTAATCACCAAACTTGTGGTTATCCAACGCCACATATGCAACATTTTCGTCATGTAAATCTACTTTAATATCATTGACAAATGCAGAAGCTGGAACGTCAGGTAATTCATCGACAGTCATTTTTGTCCAGTTATCACCTCCATCTCTTGTATATTGGATAATACCGTCATCTGTTCCAGCATAAAGAACATTTTCGT
>Ga0209199_1003185_pt1 | contig 16545 bp, 14 predicted proteins | sample COGITO_mtgs_1105_7_FD_184805 | JGI IMG/M metagenome (GOLD analysis project Ga0209199, IMG submission 184805) | Pelagic marine microbial communities from North Sea - COGITO_mtgs_110523 (SPAdes) (version 2) | ecosystem: Environmental > Aquatic > Marine > Epipelagic ...
AAATCTACAAATACCGGTAAAATTATAGTACCCAAGAAGGGCAAGAGCAACAGCGTTTAATAGAGGGTATACACAAAGAAATTATTTCTTAGAAACTTTTTTATCAGGTTCAAGAAAAATTAACTGAAAGACAACAACACAGGAATAAACCAATTTATAATACCCAAGTAAAAATTATTTTTGGGAATAATTTTTACTTGGGTATTATATTTGTTGCTAGGGAACTGGAGAAATCTAGTTCCCTTTTTTTATTTTTCGATAATGCATGAGAAAATGGTTTCTTCACATATTTTGATTTAGAAAACATAGCTTTCAAAAAATAATAAAAAAAAAATTTTCAATCTATATTTTTTATTATGTTTGCTTACTAATGAGTTCATTAACAAGAACGCATTGCCATTATTAAAATGAAATCTTTTTTCATATTCGGGCTCAGAAGGATAAAGAAGTCTACTTCAAAAGCTGCTCTAGGGATAGAGAACCGAATTTTCAGGCTGGCTTCTAAAATTAATATTAAATTTCTTCTGTTGAGGCAAAATAGCTTCGACCCTTCCACTGTATTTATATTTCGTATCTGAATTATTAGAAAGACAGGTTTCTTTTTTTAGAACAAAACTGCATTTTTTTTAATTTTTCAATCACATTCAATGAAAACAAAATACCTTGATCTTATTGATCAAACTTTTAATTTTCCTCAGGAGGAATTTACACTAAATACAAATCAATTAAACTTCCACGGAATTGATTTAATGGCACTTATTCAACAGTACGGTTCGCCATTGAAATTCACTTATTTACCTAAAATATCTGATAATATAAATAGGGCAAAAGGTTGGTTCGCAGATGCTTTTAAAAAACACAATTACGGCGGTAAATACCATTATTGCTACTGTACAAAAAGCGCTCACTTTAAACACATACTTAATACTGCATTGGAAAACGATATTCATATAGAAACGTCCTCTGCTTTTGATTTAGATATTGTTGTAAATTTAAAAGCAAAAGGTAAAATTACAGATAACACTTACATAATTAGCAATGGTTTTAAGCGCGATCAGTATGTTCAAAATCTTGCTCGGCTACTAAATACTGGGCATAAAAACTGTATTGTAGTTATTGATAATTATGAAGAGATTAAGCTCTTTGACCAAGTAGTTGATGGGAACTATAATGTTGGTATTCGTATAGCTTCAGAGGAAGAACCAAAGTTTGAATTTTATACATCAAGATTGGGAATTGGCTATAAAAATATCGTGCCGTTTTACCACAGTGAAATCAAAAACAACCCGAAGGTTACTCTCAAGATGTTACATTTTTTTATAAATACAGGGATACGAGATACTGCGTATTACTGGAATGAGCTTTTGAAATGCATGAAGGTGTATGTACAACTTAAAAAAGAATGCCCAAGCCTTGATAGTTTGAACATTGGAGGTGGTTTTCCTATTAAAAATTCACTAGCATTTGAGTATGATTACTCTTATATGGTTAGTGAAATTATTGGTCAAATTAAACAAGTTTGCAACGAGAACAATATTGATGTACCCAACATATTTACAGAATTTGGGAGTTTTACAGTTGGAGAAAGTGGTGGTGCTCTTTATGAGGTCTTATATCAAAAACAACAGAACGACCGTGAGAAATGGAATATGATAAATTCATCATTTATCACAACTCTTCCAGATTCTTGGGCAATAAACAAGCGATTTGTAATGCTTCCAATAAACCGCTGGGACCAAGAGTATGAGCGCGTATTGTTAGGGGGTCTTACTTGTGATAGTGACGATTATTACAACAGTGAGCAGCACATGAATGCAATTTACTTGCCTAAATATAATAAGGACAAACCATTATATATTGGCTTTTTTAACACAGGTGCTTATCAAGAAACCATAGGTGGTTTTGGAGGCCTTCAACATTGTTTGATTCCTGCCCCAAAACATATTCTTATTGATCGCGACGAGAATGGCAAATTAACCACCTCGGTATTTTCTCAAGAGCAAACCTCAGAACAATTGCTATCTCTTTTAGGATATGATTATAGTATTAATAGTTCACTCGCAGAAGTAAAAAATAAATCGATTTATAAAGTTCAATAGGTAGTAATAATATCAAATAAAATACATAAGATGACAAGAAATACATATGCAGGAATTCCACAAGAATTAAGTGTACTAGGAAATTCAAAGATTGTATTAATCCCGGTACCTTATGATGGGACTAGTACTTGGCAAAAGGGTGCAGATAAAGGTCCTCAGGCTTTTTTAAGTGCTTCACAGAATATGGAGTTATTCGATATTGAAACACAGACACAAGTATACAAACAAGGTGTTTATCTAGCTGATGCTGTTACACAAAACGGTTCTCCACAGGCTATGGTAGATGCTGTTCATGCTGTAACAAAGAGTTATATATTAAAGAATAAATTTGTCACTATTTTTGGTGGAGAGCACTCCATATCTATCGGGACCATAAGAGCATTTAATGAATGTTTTGATAACTTAACAGTACTCCAACTAGACGCACATGCAGATCTAAGAAAGCATTACCAAGGTTCTAGTTTTAACCATGCTTGTGCGTTATATGAAGCTAGTCAAACTACTAATTTACTTCAGGTAGGGATACGCTCTATGGATATTTCAGAAGTTACTGTTATGGATAAAGAAAATATATTTTTTGCCCACCAATTAACTGAAGATGATTCTTGGATGGATGCTTCTATTGATAAAATGACCGAAAATGTTTTTATCACTATTGATTTGGACGTCTTTGATCCTTCTATTATGCCCAGTACAGGAACCCCAGAGCCAGGAGGCTTATTGTGGTATGAAACCCTTGACTATTTAAAAAAAATATTTAAAGAAAAGAACGTAGTAGGCTTTGATATTGTTGAGTTGTGTCCAAATCAGATTGATAAATCTTCAGATTTTTTAGCAGCAAAGCTTTATTATAAAATGCTCACATATAAATTTCTAAATGAACAAATTGAAGAGAATTTCGTCAACGAATATTAAACTACACCAAAAAAACAGTAAGACAATGATTACTAAAGGTCCAATATCTCAATTTATAGAAACTCATTATTTACATTTTAATGCGGCAGCACTTGTGGATGCTGCAAAAGGATATGAAGCACAACTTCACTCAGGCTCAAAAATGCTTGTTTCTCTTGCAGGTGCTATGAGTACTGCAGAAATAGGGATAAGTTTTGCAGAAATGATACGCCAAGATAAAGTCCAAATTATCTCTTGTACTGGCGCCAACCTAGAAGAAGATATTATGAATCTAGTGGCGCATTCTCACTACAAGCGTATACCAAATTATCGTGACCTAACCCCACAAGATGAGTGGGATTTACTTGAAAAAGGATTAAATCGTGTGACAGATACATGTATTCCAGAGGAAGAGGCCTTTAGGCGTTTAGAAAAACATATTGTAAAAATATGGAAAGATGCCCAAGGTAAATCAGAGAGGTTTTTCCCTCACCAGTATATGTATAAACTGCTATTGTCTGGAGTTTTGGAACAATATTATGAAATTGATATCAAAAATTCTTGGATGTATGCTGCTGCACAAAAAAACCTCCCCATTGTTTGTCCAGGCTGGGAAGACAGTACTATGGGAAATATTTTTGCTAGTTATGTTCTTAAAGGTGAACTCAATGCAAATACCGTAAAATCTGGAATAGAGTATATGACGTTTTTAGCAGATTGGTATAAAAATAATTCTGAAAATGGCATTGGTTTTTTTCAAATTGGTGGTGGTATCGCTGGAGATTTTCCAATATGTGTAGTCCCTATGTTATATCAAGACATGGAAGAGAAAGAAACTCCCTTTTGGAGTTATTTCTGCCAGATAAGTGATTCAACTACAAGTTATGGGTCATATAGTGGTGCGGTTCCTAATGAGAAGATCACATGGGGCAAACTAGATATAGATACCCCTAAATTTATTATTGAGAGTGACGCTACAATTGTAGCGCCGCTGATATTTGCTTACTTATTAAATATGTAATTATGGATTCAAGAAAACGTATTATTATAGATTTTAAAAAGTTAACCCCAGATTTATTAGCTCTTTTGGTAGAGAAATACCCAGAAGGGTATGATGATCATCATATCATCAAGTTTAAAAACACTAAAAATCATTGGATTGAAGCTGTACAAATAGATACAGATGAAGTAACATATCTAGTTAAAGTGAGTATAAACCTTGCTGTGACTATGGAAAACTATGATGAGGATCAAAGTTTAGATTTTGAGGCTAACGATCCAAGAACTATACAAGATTCAGAACTATAATAATCAAGTAAAATAAAACAGTATGAAAGCACAATTTCACTTAGCATTACCCTGTAAGAGTATAGAAGTTACAAAAAATTTTTACACCTCTATTTTAGGTGCATCTCTAGGAAGATATGCAGATAAATGGGCAGATATTAATTTATATGACAACCAACTAACCTTTACCCAGGCAGGTGATTTTAATTTTAATTTTAAAAACTACAAGTTGGGAGAAAGTGTGTTGCCTTCCTTTCATTTTGGTGTAATTATACCTGTGCAAGTTTGGGGAGACTTGTATACAAAGCTTTTTAAATCTAATCACGAGGTCACTACTGAGGTTACTTTCATGAAAAACAAAATAGGGGAGCACCTTTCCTTTTTTATTACAGATCCAAATGGTTATATGATAGAATTTAAAAGTTTTAAAACAGAAAATGAAGTGTTTTGCACTAGTGTATAAACACAGATTGCTATTTTAATAGCGTTACAATAAATAATTAAATAAAAATAAAAATTGAACAACTTAAAAATTATAGGAAGTGAGGAATGGTGTTCATTTGAATCCTTCAAAATTCCAGCAATCAAGGCTCGTATAGACTCTGGTGCTAAAACATCATCAATTCAAGCAAGTAATATTAAGATTTTTTTAAAACAAACCCAGGAGTGGGTTCGCTTTGAGGTAACCCCACTGCAGGAAAATAAAAGTATTAGTATTAGCTGTGAGGCTAAAATTCATTCCAAAAGAACTGTAAAAAGCTCCATAGGTATTTCAGAGCAACGACTCGTTATCAAAACTCCTATTACATTTGGCGAGGATACTTTTGAAATTGAACTTACACTTGCAAATCGAGATGCTATGGAGTTTAGAATGTTATTAGGAAGAGAAGCGCTATCTAATCGTTACCTAGTAAACCCATCAACTAGCTATCTTTTTCCTAAATATACTAAGGAAGAATTGGATATAAAGTATGCATCATTTAAAACCCAAAAAACAAAATTAAAAATTGCGCTTTTAGCAAGTAACCCTGATTTATTTAGCAATAAACGTCTAATAGAGGCTGGGCGCTCTAGAGGTCATGAAATGGTGTTTCTCAATGTGCAACAGGCGTACATGAAGTTTGATGCCACAGAGCCGCAAATACGTTACAGGGGTGGTAATGTTATAGATGAATTTGATGCCATTATACCTCGTATTAAGCCATCAGTTACTTTTTATGCCTGCGCTTTAATACGTCAGTTTGATGCAATGAATACTTACTGTTTAAACTCTGCAGATGCTATAACACAATCTAGAGACAAGCTTTTGGCTACTCAATTATTTGCAAAGCACGATATACATATTCCTATTACCGGATTTGCAAATTCTCCGCTAGATACTAAAGATCTTATAAAGATGGTAAATGGTGCACCCCTTATCATAAAGTTACTAGAAAGTACCCAGGGGAAAGGTGTTGTTTTGGCAGAAACCACAAAGGCTGCAGAGAGTGTGATCAATGCTTTTAAGAGTGTAAAGACTAATATTTTAGTGCAAGAATTTATCAAAGAAGCAAATGGTCAAGATATTCGTTGTTTTGTAGTCAATGGTAAAGTGGTTGCTTCTATGCAGCGTCAAGCAGAAAAAGGCGAGTTTAGAGCAAATATTCATCAGGGAGGTAGTGCATCGAATATAAAAATTACCCCAAAAGAGAGAAAATTAGCAATTAAAGCTGCTAAAATATTAGACCTACCTGTTGCGGGTGTAGATATTATTAGGTCTAATAAAGGTCCTTTACTGTTGGAAGTGAATTCATCTCCAGGGTTAGAGGCAATAGAGTCTGCAACGGGTCTAGATATTGCAAATATTATGATTGAAGCAATTGAGAAGAAATTAAAATTCAAATAATATAAATATGATTACACCCTTAGTTTTTAAACTTGCAGAAATGTGAGAGTCTTGTCCAAAAAATTATTCCCTAAAATAAAATTTATTTTAGGGAATAATGCCGTGGAGCCCATAGGTGTGAAGTCACACTATTTTGGGGAGGATTTGGATGTTATAACTAGAAATTATCTTCAAGGATAATTTTGGTGAATAGGGGAGTTCTCTTTAGTTATTTTGTATTCTGCTATTTAATTTCTTCAATAGAAAAACTACAACATTTGTTTTATTAATCTTCAAACCAATTTGGCTCTTCTTCAATTAACTCCTCAATCATACTATCATCCCAACTATCAAATGAATATTGATTATTATCTGAAATGTCCTTCCAATGAATTGCCAAATCCCATCTTAAATCGTAATTATTATCTTGATATTTATTGATTATCTCTTTAGTTTCTTCAATTGTTGTTTTAATGTTAAAAGTTACTTCACATTCTATATCCATTATTAAACAATTAGCACCACGAGAAAAAGCGTTAGAGACATCAATATCGTATTTTAAAACTTCCATATGCTTTTTTAATTTAGATGGAATTTTTAAGTAAGCTTTAATACAACTTTTACTATGATTTTTGAAATTAACCCAGTCTTTATCACATAGCTCTACTATATCAGAATTTTTGGGTAAATCACTAAAAACTGTATTAGCAAAATTCACTGCCATATTCATTTTATTTTCAATACCCCCAAAGGTTTCTATTAAATCATTTATTGAGCCATCAGCATTCACAAAAAGTGTTTGATTCTCAACTCTTTGCTTTGTCTCTGCTTCTAGATCGTCAAATTTAATAGGAGATTCAGGTATATTTGATGTATCTATAGACAACTCAACTTTTTCGTCTTCATCTTCATTTTCCTCTAAAAATTTCATAAAATCATTAATGCTACTATCCATTAAAGAAACCATTTCATTTATAGACCAATTATCTATGTCTTGTTTAAATGATGTAGCACCCTCAAACATCTCATGCATACTGGTTACATTACTGACATCCCAATCTTTTAGAGGTTGGTTAAAGGCTTTAGCCTCATAAAACATGTGAAACATACTAGTTACATTACTAACATCCCAGTTACCAATAGGTTGATTAAAACTCTTAGCACCCCTAAACATACTGTTCATGTCAGTAACGTTGCTTACGTTCCAATTTTTAATGGGTTGATTATAAGATTCAGTATCTCCGAAGATTGCCTCCATATTAGTCACCTTACTTACATTCCAACTACTTAAATCTTGGTTAAAAGATATAGCAGAACTAAACATATAACCCATATTAGTCACATTACTAACATCCCAATTCCCAATAGGTTGGTTAAAAACTGTAGCATTATAAAACATCATATTCATATTAGTTACACTACTAACATACCAATCACTTATTGGTTGATTAAAATTTTTAGCATTTGCAAACATGTTTTCTATGTTAGTTACATTACTAACATCCCAATTACTTAGTGGTTGATTAAAAAAAGTAGCATTATCAAACATACCACTCATATCAGTCACATTACTAACATCCCAATTGCCTATTGGTTGATTAAAAGCCAATGATTTTGTTGTTGAAAACATCTCTCCCATATTAGTTACTTTACTCACATCCCAATTATCAAGAGGTTGATTAAATACATATGCATTATCAAACATGGCATGCATATTTGTAACATTAGATACGTCCCAATTGTTAATGTTTTCATTAAATGTATGCGCATCCAAAAAAAGCTTACTCATATCGGTTACCATTGAGGTATCCCAAGAAGAAATATGCCTGTACTTAGATGTTGCTTTTTTTGGGTTCTCTAACCACTTTTTAACTGCAGCTCTTAATGTTTGGTTGTTAAACTTTATGTCTTTATTTTTATTGAATATGCTGTCAAATAGCCCCATGTTTTCTTGTTTTTTTGTAAAATCAATTTTATTTTATAATTAAAAGTATTTTTTAAGTATTTAATCAAATTCTTTTTCTACGTTACAAATATTATTTTCATATACTCCTTGAGTTTTAATTTTCCCGTTTTCATGCCACTCTGTAAAATCACCATTGAAAACGCCATTTTCAATAAGCACAACTTCTCTGGCTTTAACACCATTATTGTGGTATGATATTATAGTACCCGCATCTTGAATACCACTTGTAAAATTCAATTCTACTTTGAGTTTCCCATTTTTATGGAATAACCTGTAGTAACCATCTTTTTCCTTCCAATTATCTTCCTCATATTCTTCTTTAATATTACCATTCTCATGGTAGGTTTTTATAATTCTAGTCATCTTTTTTAGTTGACCATCATCCTGGAATAACCATAGGTAGCCAATTTCTTTTGACTCTTTTGTTACTTCTTCTACTTTTACATATTTTTCCTTAGGGTTACCATTATCATAGTAAGTTATCACTTCTTCACTGCTATCATTTTTTGTACCCCAATTCCCTTTATTTAGCCAATCCCATATAAGATCATAAATAATCTCATTGATATATAGTTCTGGAAAGAATTCTTCAAAGACTATATCTCTAATCTCTTTTGGAGCATCATCTTTTAATCCAAGTTCCTTGTTTGATATATGATCAAAATCCCAGGGTCCAGATAAAGTTGCGTTCTCGAAATAATAACCCCATTCCAAACCCTCATATACAGCAATATCAAGTTCATTAATGTTGTTTATACTTTCTTCTTTAAAAGCTGTGATTAAATTTTTATTTATATGTTTAATTTGCTTTTTTGATAACCAAATACACATTTGCATTTCTTCAAATCCATTTAATAAATTTTCAGAAAGCGCTTCTATTTGGTTGACAGTCAGTTTATCTTTTATATTTTCAAATCTACTTCTAGTAACAGAATCATTGAACCAATCTTTAACGTCCTTAGTATCTATTTGTCTAATCCATTCTTCAGGAGTCATTTTATTTTTGTTGTCGCTCATGGATATTTACTTTTTAAGTTCTTCAGTTATAAATCATTTGCTTTTTCACAGGCAAACTCTGGATACTCAGCTTTTATTCTATATAGATGTAGTTTGTGCATATTTTTAGTTTTATAATATTATCACTTTGCTCTCGTATTCAGATTGTAAGAAGGTATTTCCTTATTTAAATATCAAGGAGTCTTTATAATAATTACATTCTACTTTTAAAAAATTATCAAATTTTACACCTGATAGTTTATCTTCAAAAGTTAAATCATCTAAATCAAAGATTAATCGATATTTATTGTTTTTTTCTCTTCTATAAAGTTTACTATAAATATTATCATTTGAAGGTATTTTAAAAACATAAATAGTTCTCTTTACAGTATTTATTAATAATAAATACCAGTCATTGTCTTTGCGTTTAAAATTTGGTTCTACAGAATATATGTTATTGGAGTTAATTGTAGACAAATTTGTATTTGATTTATCTACATAAATTCCTTCAGTATTTTGTATAACATTGATTAGGCTTATTTTATTTGGGCGCTGTTTTGTTTTCATAATTATTTCGTTTTACATTAAATTATATCTTTATGAATTTTACATTCAGGTATTTTAAACTCCAAAACCAGGCACATCAGCAAAAACAATATATGTTTGCCCTTTTTCTCCCTTGTAATTAAGCTCGTATAGAGGAGCATAATGACCTTCTTGATCATAATCTTCATCTTCATTGATGTCTATCAATACATTAAACTTCTCAATTTTATTGTAAGTATCTTTTTCTGAATTCCATCTTTCACGTTCTTTAGGATCGCTATCATATAGGTTATTTAGTTCTTCAATTGTAAAACTAGAGGGGTCCCATCTTCTATAATCATGATCTCCATAGATGTAACTCTCATTTTCTTGGCTGATACAGCCAAGTATTAGTTTTTCAACAGAAAAATTAGATTCTGCCATAACCCACATATCCTCAATCTCACTTGCTGATTCTGAACAACCAATTTCATTTAGTTCATCGAAAAGGTCATAATTCCCACCGGTTTCAGGGCTAAGTATATTATTAAAACAATAAAAAATATTACCATGATATTCCTCTTTAAAATAAACAGTCTTACCAATAGCTTCAATTGTTGTTTTTGAAGGTTTAGATAAATTCATGTACCTAAAAATAATATCCTCAAGATCTATAGTATTAGTATCAAAATAGCTAGTTATCAAATCTACTACATTACCTGATAGCATAGTAAATTTAAATTCAGCATTACGCCAATTAGGCTCTAGTTCTGTATTTATTTTGTTTAAAGCTGTTTTGTCATCAATAATCTTTAAATTCTGTTTCAAAAAACTATATTTTTTTTCTTCATTTATGTCTAAAAATCCAAGAGACCTCATACGAACACCTTCTTTTTTAAGAACTTCATCTAATTTTGCCAGGATTTTTATTACCCGAGCTAAAAAAAGTTGTTCCTCTTCAGATAGATTATTTTTTTTTTCTGGATTTAACAATTCATTTGCTTTTTCACAGGCAAACTCAGGAGACTCAGCTTTTATTCTGTATAAATGTAGTTTGTGCATATTTTTAGTTTTATAATGTTATGTCTTGTGTATTAACGATTGCTTACAAAATAACTACAAGAAGGTTAATTTTCTTTTATATTGTTCAACATCTAATATTAAAGATGGTTCAGTACGAATTTCGTCTTCATCATATTGATCGGCACCATATTCAAAAACCTTTAAATTATTAAACACCTCTTCTTCATATAGTCTTAAATAATCATATTTTCTATAATCATCATCATAAATCCATTCAAAACCAAATAATTGCATTGTTTTTGAGCCAGGAAAATCTCTTACTTCTTCATCTATATAATTTCCATATTCATCTTTTTTAACTCCAGTTCTTCTTATTACATCATATGCTTCTATAAATTTTTGTTGTTCTTTGGGTAAATCCCAAACATCATCTGTTGCTTGATCATTAATAGTTTCCCACCTAAAAATTAAAATAAATTTTTGCTCTGGAATATAGTTAGCTAATATTGATAAAACGTGCTGGCTTTGAACCGAAATACCTACTGGCGGGTATTTTTGTAAATCTAGCTCATCTGCACCTGTTAAGTTTATTATATGTTTACGGCGATTGATATACTCTGATAAAAAATCAGTTTCAACAAAATTACCATCATGAAATTTAGTATAATTTTCAATTAATGTTCTGAAAACTATCAAACTATCCCCTTTATTTGGGGTTAAAAAAATTGTAACTTCATTTAGTGGTGTCTCATTTTCGTCAAAGATTGATATTTTAGTGTCTTTAGTTGTTTCAAATTTACTTTCTAGATTTGAATACCAATATTGATCATTGAACTCTACTTTTGAATACTGAATTCTCTTTTTACCGTTTTGATGAAATACAATAAAATCTCCTGATTTATTTTTTTCAAAAACCAGACCATTTTCTTTAAACTTTAATTTCCAGCCAGATATATCTATACCTGATTCTAAGGCCTTAAAATAGATTTCTGTTATGTCTGTGACATTTGATGTATCCCAGCTAGATATGTGTCCGTATTTAACTTCTGCTTTTTCAGGATTTTCAGTCCAGTATTCATAAGCTCGTTTTAATTGGTCATCATTAAATCCTATTTCGTTGAAATCATTTAATTTTCCATTGATATCAAATTCTTTTTCTATGCTACAAATATCATTGTCATAAAATCCTTGACTTTTAATGTTTCCGTTTTCATGCCACTCTGTAAAATCTCCATTTAAATTTCCCTTAGATAAAATAACTTGTCTTGCTTTTCTTCCATTGGCGTGATAAGAAATAATAGTTCCATCGTTTTGTTTACCATTTGTAAAATTCAATTCTACTTTGAGTTGCCCATTTTTATGAAATAACTTGTTATAACCAATTTTATTTCCTTTGTTGTTTACCTCATAATCTTCCTTAATATTTCCATTTTCGTAGTATGTTTTATTGTTTGCTACTTTCAAACCAGAACCATATTGATAATTGCTTCGAAGAAGCATAGCGTCCACATTAGTTCCTGTAGTTATCTCCCAATTCTCAATAGATTGATTAAAAGCAGCAGCACCGTAAAACATATACCTCATATTAGTCACATTACTTACATCCCACTTTCCTATAGGTTGGTTGAATTTTAATGCATCTTGAAACATGCCTGCCATATTAGATACCCTAGATACATTCCAATTTCCGATAGGTTGGTTAAAAGTTTTAGCGCGACTAAACATGCCACCACTATGATTATCAGGTGATCCCATATCAGTTACATTACTAACATTCCAATTTCCAATAGGTTGATTGAAATTTTCAGTATTTGAAAACATCATACTCATGTTTGTCACATTGCTTACATCCCAATTACCAATTGGTTGATTAAAAGCTTTAGCATCACGAAACATGCCACTCATATCCGTTACTTTACTAACATCCCAATTACCAATAGGTTGATTAAAATTATCAGCGTTATAAAACATACCATGCATATTGGCAACATTGCTTACGTTCCAATTATCTAGTGGTTGGTTGAAAGTATTTGCATCATTAAACATGTCAGACATATCAGTTACACTACCAACATTCCAATCACCAATAGGTTGATTAAAAGCCCCGACTCTATTAAACATACCATGCATATTGGTAACATTGCTTACGTTCCAATTAACTAGTGGTTGGTTATACTCAAATAGACTATCAAACATATAACTCATATTAGTTACATTACTCACATCCCAATCACCAAGTGGTTGGTTAAAAGCATAACAACTATCAAACATATAACTCATATTAGTTACATTACTAACATTCCAATCACCAAGTGGTTGGTTGAAGGGTCTTGCATTATAAAACATGTTAGACATATCAGTCACACTACTTACATCCCAATTACCAATAGGTTGATTAAAATTATCAGCTTTATAAAACATACCATGCATATTGGTAACATTGCTTACGTTCCAATCACAAAGTGGTTGGTTAAAAACAGTAGCAAATTGAAACATATAACTCATATTAGTTACATTACTCACACCCCAATCACCAATGGGCTGATTAAAAGCTTTAGCATAACGAAACATGCCACTCATATCAGTTACATTACTAACATCCCAATTACCAATAGGTTGATTAAAAGCCTCGGCACCATAAAACATTTCCGACATATTAGTCACATTGCATACGTCCCAATCACCAATGGGCTGATTAAAAGCTTTAGCATAACGAAACATGCCACTCATATCAGTTACATTACTAACATCCCAATTACCTATTGGTTGATTAAAACTATTTGCTTCTTTAAATAATTCACACATATCATTTACTCCAGAGGTATCCCAGTCAGAAATATGGCCGTAAGTAGCTTCTGCTGATGAAGCATCTTTTAACCACTGTTTAACTGCGGCTTTTAGTGTTTCGTTGTTGAATTTCATTTGTTTTTTTTAAGTATTAGTATATTATCAATTTGCTCTCGTATTCAGATTGTAAGGAGCTCTTTTTGTTGATAATTTTAAACAGATAGCGCTTTATATCTATAGTTTCTTATGATGGTTAATTGAATAATATTTTTTTTGCCTTATTGAAGGTTTCTACGATTTTCTTCTTTTTATTTATGATTGTAATAAAGTATAGAGTACCAGAATTAATGTAATAACTTGAAATACAACTACTGTTTTTATAAGTTTTGTTGTAGAATTTGTTTCTTGAACTTTACTTTTTAAAGATTCAACCATTTGCTTCAATTCATTAAAATCTTCGTATGCCATAATTCTTCGGGGAGTAGAAGTGACTGGCACACCAATTTCTTGACCTTCATTCTCAACTTTATTCTCAGCTTCATTCTTAACTTCATCAATATTTTGGGTATTTTGCCGTTCACGAAACTCCACAAATCTATTGATAGAATTTCTGATAGTACCGTTTCCTATATTTCCTGTTTCAGAAAAATTACCTTGTAAACCAAAGCTGTCTCTTATTCTTTTAAGGCGCTCAAGGTCTCTTGCTATATTGATGTCATATAACGAAATAGTATTACCCCGTATTTTTGAGATGTGACGTGATATTGTATCTATCCCTCTTGAATATGCATAAACCGTATTTTCTGCATAGTTATTAGCCGTTAAATAGGCTATAAAAGCTTGTCTTAGTTGTTCTTCCATAATTTATTTTATAATTGTACTAAAATCTGTGTACGGATGATTTAAATGGTAATCATCTAAAAAAAGATTATAACCTTTTTTATTTTTTTTTAAATCTTTGTCCAAACAAAATTTTTCAATAAAATTTAGAATTGGTATCATACTAATTTCAGCAGGTGCTTCTTCAGGAATTCCATTTATAAATATATATTTTTTATTTTCTTTATTGACTGATGGGGGTAGTGTTAGGTGTAAATTCCATCGCAGGTCAAAATGACCAAAACTTGGATATTTTTTTTGATACACTTTATTTAATTTAAATGCCTTTGTTTTATTTTCACCATGCTGTGACAATGGATTTACAGCAACCTTGAATGGTAAATCTTCGGTTTTAATTATAATATGGTATCCCTTGGAGGGGGTTTGAACCACCCATGGATAATTAGGTGGTAGCTTTGCATCAACTAAAAACTCTTCTATAATTGGTTTAAGATTTGACAATGATTTTGTGTTATCTTTTTTAAGTATAGACAAATGATCAACATCTATCGCTCTAATGTTATTTCTCCCTAAAACCATTCCTATCCCAGTTGCATTTTCCCAATCATAGGCCTGCATTTCTTTCAATTCCTGTCTTCTATAGGTTATTAGTTGCCTATTGTTTGATGGGGCTTTGTAAATATATTTTGTTGGATCATTTTTTGAAGGAACAATGTGAGTTACATTAAATCCAAGATTGTAATAGTAATTGGCCCAATCCATTATATGCTTCATACTTAAATTTTATAGATCAATAATTTATTTTTCGGAATTATGTTTTTTAATGATTTTTGTTTGTACAAATAATATGTACACAAAAACTTTATTAATTTAAAAGTTAATTTTTCTCCACATGCCATTTTTTTTTTATTAATAGTCCGTTTAATTATTCTAAGAAATGTTCTAAAAAAATTAATTTCAATCATAACAAACTGATCTACAAGTTCAATTCTATCTTTACAAAAGAGAGAATGGTAGGTTCCATCCATAATACAAGGCGTTTGTGTTGCTAAATTTTTTAGTAATACCTCTTTTTTATTTTGTATTAAATTGCAATTTCTGTCAAATAATATATCATCTAATTTAATAAGGTTCATTTGTAAATCAACACTTATTTTCTCACATAACGTAGTTTTCCCACTACCGGGTGGCCCTATAACATTTATTTTTTTGTTTGTTTTTAAGACATTAACAATATTTTTATAATCATTAGTATGAGTTTTCATAACAAGTTTTCTAGATGAAATTTGGTTTTTTATATTCGTCAACATTTAAATTCAACCTTTTAGCCTCTTTAAATTCAATACCACCTATGTCCAACATTCTGACATGATCATCACCCTTTAAGTTGTAAAACACCTCTTCTTCAAAAATCCTTAATTCATCATAATCGTGTGAAAACCTGCACATCTCTTCAAGCCACTCTCTTGATTTTCCGCCGTCACACTTAAACTCAGTGATTTCTTTTCCTGGATCCTCATCTCGTGATTTTTCCCCTGTTATAAATATTTTATCGTAGTGAGACAAAACTGCTACGTCTGTGGGCTCATAAAAGCAGGAGAGGTAATCTTCATAACCACTATCTTCCCATGGTCTATTAAATCTGTAAACCATTACAAACTTTTTATTTGGTATCCAATCTATTAATTCATCTAAAATCCATTGGCTTCTTTCTGATTCCAGCAATATAGGAGGATGTTTTTCTAAATCAATTTCATCATCTCCTGTTAAATTTATTACATGAGGTTTTCTATTACATAAATCATCTGTAATGAAGTTTTTATTTGCAAAATTTTTAAAATACACAGGAGTACTTTTATCTACTTTAAAAATAACCATACTATCTCCCCTGTTAGGAATATAAAAAACAGTGAACTCCTCTATCTCTTTACCATCTTCATCATAGGCTACACATTTTGATTTTGGATTAAGTTCAATATCTCCTTTATTATGCCATTCCTCAAAAGTCATATTTTTATACTCAAACTTTATTTTTCCATTTTCATGATAAGTTGTAATTTTTTTTTCTACAGTCTGTTTATATAATAGCCCATTTCTTTTAAAATTCAAACTCCATTTAGATACATCAATATTTAGGTATTTTGCTTCAAAGTAAATATCTGTTACATCTGTTACCTGTGCTGTATCCCAACCAGATATATGTCCATATTTAGCCTCTGCACCCTCAGAGTTCTCTTTCCAGTGCTCAAATGCAATATTTAATT
>Ga0209199_1003197_pt1 | contig 16520 bp, 11 predicted proteins | sample COGITO_mtgs_1105_7_FD_184805 | JGI IMG/M metagenome (GOLD analysis project Ga0209199, IMG submission 184805) | Pelagic marine microbial communities from North Sea - COGITO_mtgs_110523 (SPAdes) (version 2) | ecosystem: Environmental > Aquatic > Marine > Epipelagic ...
CAAAAAGGAGGACTTTGAAACTAAGGCGCTTGCAGCACGCTAAATCCGCTGCTTAACTAAACACAGATGAGCGGTGACTCCTAAAAGTCAAAACGCTCTCTGTCTCAAACTGTATGATGACGGACAGTTTAGCATAGAGAAACGCTTCCGATGTCGTTCAGACAACAACGGCTTCAGACAAGTTTGGGAGGTTGTCACAAACATCAAAACTCTCTTGCCAGTACGTGGGTTATCCGCTGACTTTAGCCTGTGAACGTTACCTTTGGTTTATTTGAAACCACGGTTAATTAGGTTTCCGACATAATTGAGAGAACAGGACCCATAGTCTCTTCAACCAATTTATTATTATTTGAATTGGCGTCCTTTTTACGTTGTTCCTGAAGTTTTGCTCTCTCTTCCTGAGCGTCATTTTCAGAAGAATAAATTATCACTGATTGGTGGGTGTTTTCGTCAATCTTGAACCAAATAATGTCTTCAGCTTTGGTATTTGATTTATGTTCACGATGCCAATTCTGCATAGTTTCCGCGCTTGGAACACCGTCAGACCATAACCATTTTGTGTGAACTGCATATTTTGCCATTTCTATCTCCTCTATAGTTATTAAAAATAATCTACAGATTGACGTATTTAACGCAACTAAAACAATGAAAAATGATTATGTCTACCTCAAGACGAAACTATCTCTGCAGTCCCCACTGAATAACCGAAGGACTACTCTTAGTATGACACGTATTACATTCGCACTTGCCATCATATTATCGTTGGCTTTCACGCCATTGGCTGCACAGGAGAATGACTGTGATGGCTGGATGTCGTCAGATCGGGAAGTGACTGAGCAGTTTTGGGAGGCTGTAACTTCAGAAAAAGTCTCGGACTGTCTCAAATCTGGTTCAGACATAAATGCGAAAGATGACGATGGGGCTTCACCGCTTCATTTTGCTGCCTTCAACAACGAAAACCCTGATGTCCTCACAGTATTGCTAAATGCTGGTGCAGACGTGAATGGTAGGGGGCGGTTTGGAGGCACACCGCTACTCTTCGCTGCTTTCAGGAACGAAAATCCTAACGTACTGAAAGCTCTTTTAGACGCCGGGGCGGACTTGAATGCTAGAATTTCAACTGGAAACACGCCACTTCATCTAGTTGCCAAAAATAATGTGAACCCAGAAATCCTGACTGTGCTGCTAGACGCTGGTGCTGATGCGACTGCTGTCAACGAAGATGGCGAAACACCCTTCGACCTAGCCAAAGACAACGAGGCACTGGTAGGTACAGACGCTTACCGGGCGTTGAATGATGCAAGGTTTGAGTAGAATTTTCCTGAGAACACCATGACAGCAAACAAGGTCCTAATTGCAGCCATCGCCTTTGCCTTACTTGCAAAGGCTTACGTAATTGTGACGTCGTAGGCTTACCCCATGAACACAAAGCTATCGGCCGTACCTGACAAACGCATGGACCTCACGTGCAGTGCCTGTGGTCATAAGTTCAGCTATAAGATTGCTGACTTAATGCTCGCGACCAGTGATGATACAACTACCCATGAGGTGCGCCAGAGAGCCGTATGCAGAGGCTGTGGTGTCAGGGGTAATAACACCTATATCATTGCTTAGATGAGCCTGTGTGGGCTTCTATATAAGCCTCAGGGCTATCGCTAACGCAACGACCAGTCTACGTGGTTGATTGCACGCTTAAGCTCTTCCAGCGCCAATCCGTCAGAGTAGTTTCCAAAGCTCTGGTTGTCTTGGGTGTGGCCCATCAGGCGAGCGACTACGTTGAGGGGCTGTCCTGCGTTCTCTAACTGCGTTGCAAAGCCTTTACTTAGGGAGCGATCGCATAACAAAAGTGTTTAACGAATCCGTTCATACGTTGAAAATTCTTGTCTTCGGTAAAAAATTATCTCACTTTATTTTTACTATAAATTTTGCGCCACCTAACTTTGAAGTTTCCACTATTATTGAACCGTTATGCGCTTCGATTATTTGCTGGCAAATATGTAAGCCCAATCCAGACGCATTTTTTACTTCAGCAGAACCTTTACGCGAGGTGTAAAACCGCTCAAAAATGGCAGAGCGGAATTCTAGATCTACGCCGGGACCACTGTCTTCAACAGTTAGTATAAAAGGCTTTCTCCATCGCTTTGAGAGTGTCACCTTAATATCCCCTGAGGGCTGCGTGAAAGACAGCGCATTATCTAATAAATTAACCAGAACCTGGCCTAATCTTTCAGGCAGTCCCGTCATTATCATCTTTGACGGAATATCAGAAGTGATTATCACTTTACGGTGTTCGTTGCTATCAACGTAGTGATTAACGATCTCTTGAACTACAGATGCTAAATTAAATTTTTCTCTGTGTTGAGTTACCAAGTCATGGTCAACGATGGCCGCATCTGAAATTTCTGTCACTAATTTATTCATACGGATGGCTTGCGATTTGATTTTATTAACTATTTCAGATTCTTCGGCCGACTGGCTTTCAAAATTTTCAGCGTAAGCAATTATACTTGCGATAGGATTTTTGAGTTCGTGGCTCACTTCACTTGCAAAACGCTCTTTATCTTTGAAGAGATGACCAACCTGAGAAGTCAATTTAATAAGTTTGTTATGAAGCTGTCCAATTTCATCTTTGCGACGCCTCAAGCTATTAAGCCTTACGCTTTGTAGCTGTTGAGAAATGTCATCAGGCGTCAATTCTTTATCAAGACGCTTTGACAATCTACGTAGAGGTACAGCGATAGAAAATGACAACATTACCCCAATTAGCAATGTGATTAAGCTTATTCCTCCAAGTAAATTCAACCGAGCAGCGTTTCGTTCTGTGTAGGCATCTTTCAGTGAGTATTTTTCTGAAATTTCGATAATTCCAACGGTTACTCGATTGCTTTTCACTGGCACTAGGTGGCGAATATTGAATGTATCAAATTCTTTGCTGCGAACTTCCTGCTGCGGAATGTAGCGAGCCTTAGCCTCATGTATTGGGGCTGTGATGATTTGCCTATCTAAGATTGGCTTGTAATGCCTGAAGAGGCCAGACAGTATTTTTTCAGAAACGCGATATCTATTTCGTATAACTCCTTTCGCATATTCTTCCGATAGACTGGGAAGCTGCGTTGAAACAATCTTAGAGACGGGTTTGTCAATATTACTATCATAGTATTTAGACAAATAATTGAGGCCAATATTTTCACTACTTCGATATATTACCAACCTGCCTTTATCTGATAGTAATTCTTTTGCCAAAATACGTCTTAAGCGAACATTTTTATCAAATTCAGACAAATTTTTATTTGTAAGAATCGGTTTTGTTATCTGTTTATAAAATGCTGAGGACAGCTTTTGTTCATTTTGTATTGCCTGAATCTGGTGAACTATGAAATCGTCTGAAACCAAAACAAAGAGCCAGAGCGACATGTTAAGTAAAATCAACAATCCGACTATTTTGGTAAAAATACTGCGCACGTTATAACTTTAACTTGTAGCCAAGTCCCTGAATGGTCCCAATCGGTTCAGCACGCTCATCGGTCGCTTTAAATTTAGCCCTAATATTTCTAATATGACTATCAATAGTTCTGTCAGACACGAATACGGCTCCATCATAGCAAGCATCCATAAGTTGCTGGCGTTTACGAACGACACCTGGACGCTCTGCGAGGGAAATTAATAGTAAACATTCTGTCACAGTCAGTTCAATGTTTTGCCCCTTCCAATGAACAAGATTTCGTTCGCGGTCGATGCTCAAAGAACCCACTTCAATAAGCTCGAGTTTAGGCTCCATGATCGGTTCATGACGCCGCAAAACCGCTTTGACCCTTAATAGCAACAATTGTTTGGTAAACGGCTTTCCAACATAGTCATCTGCCCCAAATGAAAAGCCAACTAGTTGGTCTGCATCTTCATTTTTGCTACTTAAGAAAATGATCGGCAGGCCTGGATGAATGGCACGAACACGACTTAGCAATTCTAAGCCGTTCAGCTCAGGCATTTTAATGTCGAATATGGCTAGATCTACAGACTGTGTATCAAGAAATTGCAACGCTTTAAGCGGGTTGGAGAACGAGCGGACCCAAAAATTTTCTTCAGTAAGCATGGATTCCAGCGGCTCCAGAATTTCCACTTCATCATCAACAATTATTATTCTTTTCATGGCACCCTCTTTCCAATCCTTTGATGCAGGAACAAATCTGGTGGGACAACATCTTTCCGCGATCTGCACAAGTTCTGCACAAGATTTGACAGAAATTTCACATCAGCATCATACGGCTTGCACGGCCATAAATCACCCTTGGAGCACAGGTTAAAGCAACCTGTTGAGCAATCTACTTTTGCGCCACCTGTAAGGTCTTCTCCCAGCCTCGCAGAGGTACCAAAAATGAATAATGGAGTTGGAAAATATGGTTTCATCTGGTTTGATTTTGCTAAGCCTCACTATAGGATTTGTTATCTCGATATGGCCTGAACAATGAAGATTGTATTTGCAAAACTCGCTATGCTGATGCTTCAGGTCGTTCCAATTGATGTAGATCTGCAGGAACCTTGGAGCTTTGCATATGAGAATACAATAATTGGCAACGGCAGCGACAGTCACTTAGGTTCTCTTGAAATAATAGCTTCTGAGGGTTGCAAGGCCTTTGAGCTTCGGATCTGGGCGAGAATATTTGACACTGACACTAATCTCTTGAGCTTAGATGATAACGTGAAGTTAAATTTGACCCTAGGTGACGCAAAAGTAGCTTCGAGAGCGTCAGTCATCCATATGGCCGTAGACCTTTCAACAGATTTTGACCTAGTTTATCTGAGCCTAGGATCATGGGATTGGAGAGCGCTTGAGGCGATTAGCTTGTCTAATGCTGAAAGATTTGAAGCCAATTTTGTAGATGATCGAGCTAATCTAGAAGACAATATCTGGCGTGTAGCGAACCTCCGACAGGTTTTAGACACAATGTACAGTAATTGTTTTACTCAAACTGCTGGCCATCCTTCTCTAACTACATTCACTTGATGGCATGCCGCTTCTTTCGGCTCTACGTCTAGATCTGTTATCCATAGCCCCGTATGCGAAAACTAATAACTAGCAGTGATCGAAATTGAGGGCACAAAGCATCCACAGAACTAACAAGATAATTACGAAATACTGCCAAGAAAGATACAAACCATGATTAACCTTCTGAAATCAATAATTTTTACGATCTTTTTAATCACACCAACTTTGGCGATTTCCAAACAATTGGGACGCTATGTCTCGATCGAGCAAATAAAAATTAGCGATACAATCACAGTCCCCGCTGGGGCTGAAGTTAACTTTCTTGGGATTATAGATGTCACCTTGAGCACTGTACCAAGTGGAAAATTGGCAACTTTCACTTACAAAAACCAAGTGCTAAACGCTGATGCAACATTATTTTATGCACAAACTAATGATCAGTCAGTTTTTGCTTACCCACCCCGGACATTTGATAGCGGCAACACGGCTTCAATGTGTTCTACCCTTGCAACGCGAGCGAATGGCACAACCCTAGATTTCGCTGACGATAGCTTTCAGAATTACTTTGAAATCACTTCAAATAACAAAATGGTCGACGCATTTTCAGTAACGCGCCCAACTGATATTTATTCACGAGACGATAAACGAAGCGAATTTTGTATCACTGGTCTTACTCATTCGATGCGTTACGAAGTTCGTATTCTGCCCAACTTGAAAATTTCTCGTAATGGGCTTTCCGCTCAATCAATCACGACAGCCATAAATATTGCTTTTAAAACTCCTGAGCGCAGCCCAAGCATCAAGCTAGATGCTTCTAAGACAATAATGGTTGATCCCTCTAATGCAGTCATGCCAATCGAATACGTGAACGTAAGCGAAATAGAAGTCACCTTACATCAAGTAGATTTAGCATCTTTGACCTCTTATTCCGACATCCTCAAAATTTTGGATGGCCAGGATATTACTCGACTGAAAGATTACTGGGGGGACGAAGTTGCAAAGAAAACAATCATACTCGATGCACCGCTCAACCAACAACAAAAGTTAAACCTAGATTTCAGCGACATTTTAACCAATGACGCATCGGGGCTTTTTGTTGCTACCTTCGCTTCGCCTCAAATCGAACTTAGTAATTACACCAATAGACCCACCCAGTGGTTTTCGATTTCGAATGTTGCGCTGCAATTCTATAAAGGTCTCAATAAATCTGACATTTTGCTCAACACTTTTGATGACACCGCTGCGATAAGTGATGCAAATGTACATATCATTGCTGCGAACAACCGAACCCTCTTTGAAGGGTCCCCTGACAGCAATGGTAGGGTAGAAGTACCCAATCGGTTGATAGATGGCACCAAAGGTTTTGCCCCCAAGTTTTTAATTGTTTCCACCAAAAACAATGGCTCCAGCATTATCGAGCTTAATGCACTCGATCAGAAGCCGCGTTTCTTAAATGGCGGAACAGAAAAGCGTGCAAACATGGACGTCTATCTAACGACCGATCGAGGCGTTTATCGCCCAGGTGAAAAATTGCACTTTGTGGGTGCGGCGCGAGAGCTGAGCTTGGAGCCTTTATCTGAACAAGAACTTACGGTTCGCCTCATCAACAGTGCCGGCTCAGAAATTTATATATCTCAGGTGAAAAGTAACGAATTCGGAGCCTTTGCCAAACAAATAGATCTCAAAAAGACTCTGCCGCTTGGTCTTTATTCCTTGCAGGTTTTAGCAATGGACGAGGTGCTGTTGGCAGAAAACGAGGTAAGTATCAGTGACTTCGTACCGCTTACGATCGAAGCTAAATTAGATACCGGCGGTAAATACTGGTCTACTGGGGAGCAACAAAAACTGATCCTACAAGGCTCTTATTATTCCGGCGGCCCAGCAGCGAGCTTGTCTGCTGAAATTGTCACCTTTTTGGAAGAAGTCAGTGTTCATAATTCCAATGAACTCGCAGACTTTGTGTTTGGTAATTCAGCTGTCTCATCAACTAAAGAGATGGACAGCTTCGAACGCGTACTGGATCAAAACGGCGAGCTAAGCGCTTCAATCCTATCTGACTATTCCTTCAATACGCAAAGCCTCTACGACGTCGTAATCGAAGGCACTATTTATGATGTGGGAGGCAGGGCAAATAAGGTTAAACAACGCGTCGCTTTAGATACTATACCGAGCTACGTGGGCGTTCGGCCAAATTTTGAAGATTACGCCGGTGAAGATTTTCCACCTAGTTTTACGATCGCCTCAGTTGATCGTAAAGGAATGGGCACAGGCTATGAGGGTATCAGCTACAGCGTCCAAAAGGTCTACAGCACCTACAACTGGTATTACGATAATGGCTGGCGCTGGAATGCCTTGAGGGTCTCAGACGAAGTGGTGGAATCTGGTACTATCACAAACAAAAATTTAACTTTGAAAACACCTTTTTCTTGGGGACGGCACGAACTGATTGTTACGAACCAATTTGGTTTTGAAACAGTTTATGAATTTTATGTTGGCTGGGGTGCAAACGCTAAACCAGCGACTGAGCCAGAACAGTTGAGCGTAAGTTTTGATGGCAAAATTTTAAGAGGACACGCCCCGTTTGGCGGTAAATTGTCAGTTTTAGTAGCAAATGAAGACATCCAATCCGTTTTTGAAACAAAGGTACAGCAAGGTGCATTCGAACTGCCTTTTGAAACCTCTGAGCAAACTGAGCCAGGTTTCCACCTATTGACCTCGTTGGTCCGCCCCATTGCAGAAGGCTCAGAACACTTACCGCAAATAGCAATTGGTAAGACTTGGGTTTCAAATGCAAAGACAGAACGTGAATTGTCGGTCTCAGTGAAAACAGCGAACACCATTACTAGCCAGGACGTCATCGATATAACGATCGACACTAGCGCCATCGAAGGTAACGCTATGATCTTTGTAGTTGATGAGGGCATACACGCGATTTCAGGCTACAAAAACGACAGCATTCAGGACCACTTCCTAGGCGAACGGGCGCTAAACTTTGGAATATTGACAAATTTTGGCAAGCTGATTTCCCGAGACAAAAGTCGCAAATCCATACGTGTTGGCGGTGATGAAGGAATGTTGTCTGCGGCTGCAGAAGCTCCCAAATCCGAATTCTTCAAGACTTTTGTAGCGGCAAGTCCATTGCTCAAAATCAGTGATGGGAAGGCCAGTTACCAATTTGAAGAAACTAACGAGTGGGAGGGTCGTCTAAGAGTTGTAGTCATCACTTTAAATGATATGGGCTTTGGATTTTCAGAAAGTGAAATCATTGTTCAAGATGCTGTAAGTGTTGATGTTTCGATGCCAAGATTTGTTGCACCAAACGACTTTGTAAACGCAAAGATGAATGTGCGCTGGAACGCTTTTGTTGGCTCAATAGATATCAAGACAAAAATTGGTGAAGCAACTACCACGCAAACCGTTTCGCAGCCAAATTCTAATCAGTTTAGCGTTGACTTACCGATTAATGTTAGGAGCACTGGCCCTGTCCCGATAAAAATCGAAATAGTTGCAGGCGAGCGCGTATATAGCCGCACATATGAGCTTGTTTCACGGCATGCATCTTACCCAGTTTTTGAAGTTCAATCCGTGGAGTTAAAGAAACAGAATTGGCTCGGAATAGGCAGCTCGTTAGTGCAGCCGTACAATTCGTCCATCGTGGACCTGACAAAGCCAGGGAGCACGACAACAGCAAGCCTCACGAACACAATTGGTATTAACTTAAGCCAGGTGGTGTCGGAATTGAACAACTATCCATACGGATGCGTCGAACAGGTTTCATCAAAAGCTCGAGGCTTAGTGGCAATGGCTGAGCTGCGAGGCATGGATAAAGAGACGTCGCAAAAGATTCAGCTCGGTATCGAAAATCTGGTAGCCAAACAAAAAACATCTGGAGCTTTTGGATACTGGTCTAAGAATTCACGTGTTTATGAAGTGTATCAGCCATACGCAGTTGATACGTTGCAAAAACTCTTGCCCTATGCGGACAATCAAAATGTCGTGATTGATGTTATCAATAACGGACTAGAATTTCTTTATCGCACTAACTTTGATGAGCAGCGTACAAAGTTATATACCTATGGAATATTGGCTCGCTCAGGTTTCGAGGTAACGTCCCGTGCAAGATACGCAATTGATGTAGAACTGGCTGAGACACGGCCTGCCCTAGCAGGTGTAAACGTCACTTCACTAGCGCTATCAAATGCGCTTGAAGATTTTGTACTCGCCTATTGGGTTGCTGCTAACCTGAACGATACAAAACGGATGCTGCAATTAGCTGAACGCATCCAGTTCTTATTAGACAAAAATTCTAGAGAACAAACAGCAACAAATAGGAAAGCTGGAGCGTGGTTTACTACACACGCTAATGGTTACTCCTACGATCAACTCGGAGTATCGGCCCCCGATACTGCACATCTGTTAGCAGAGCTAAATGAGGATCTCTTGGCCCCGGCATTAAGCATGGTAATAGCTAACACTAATCAATACTTGAGCCAGCGTTCATACCGCTCGACGCGATCAAGCGCCAAACTGGTGGCTCTACAGCAATTTCAAGACACTTCACTGGCAGGTACGGCTATTACAATCGACGGAATAGACATGGTGCTTGATAACACAGGAAAATTGCCCCTGACCAATCAGCAGCTACAGTTTGGGTTCGAGATTGGGCATAATGCAAAAACGCCACTTTTCTTGAACGTCAAAACCACAGGCCAGCGGCGCTATTCGGCATCAATAAATAACGGCTACAAAGTTTCTAAATGGTGGTATGATCGATCAGGCGAACTAGTGCTTCTGGACGATGGAGTATTGTCTGCAGACCAAGGGGAGTTGTTTACTGTAGTCGTCGAAATTGATCGAACCAAAATAGGCTCTGGCTCTGATATTCTTCTTACGGACTTACTACCAACAGGCTTCGAGATTGAAGATGCCACACTTTCTGACCCACGGATTAATGGCGTAAAAATCGACGTCAACAAAGGAAGAACGCCTTACTTCACGGCTAAAATGGACGACCGATTGATCGCACATTTTGACGACAAGTGGTTTCAAGGTAGCTCCGCGTTTGTCAGATATACTGTACGCGCTGCTTACCAAGGAATGGTGCAAATTCCTGATGCCACAGTTGAAGAAATGTATTCACCTGAAACAAACGGTCGCTCCGACATAAGACGGTCCGTCGTCCTGCCAAGATGATAGCGATCACGCGGCTCATCATTACGCTGATAGGCGTATTAGCTATCATCATGAGCGCTCTATTTTGGTACATTGCGCGACCACCAGACTTAGGGCGTTTATCCGATGTTTCTGCTGTACTGCGGGGCACCGATGGCCGCATTATTAACCTAACACTCACCAACGAGGGTTACTGGCGAGAGCAAGTAGATATTAGCGACATTGATCCGGAGCTAATCGACGTCCTAGTCGCTTACGAAGATCAGCGCTTTTGGGAACACAATGGGGTGGATTTAAGGGCGATCTTTCGCGCAGCAGCAAATGCACTCAAGCGTGGTAGAGCAAATTCCGGAGCATCAACGCTGACTATGCAAACTGCTCGCTTGCTAGATACCAGCCTTCGCCAACGCTCTTTGCACATCAAAATTTGGCAAATGATTGAAGCGCTGCGGTTGGAGCAACACTGGACTAAGCAACAAATTCTTGAAGCTTATTTCACATTAGCCCCCTACGGTGGCAATATTGAGGGCATTAAGGCGGCAACTGAAGCGTGGTTCCAGAAAACACCATCGAAACTCACATTTAATGAGATTGCTATATTAGTCGCCCTACCCCAATCCCCGGAACGACGTCGCCCTGATAGGTTTGCCAAGGCTGCACATAAAGCAAAACAAGTAGTGCTTTCAAAAGTGGCTCCTCGTCTAAACATCGAACCTGAGACACTTCATGAGGTAATGAACGAGCCATTGCCTACACGGCTATCTAAGCCGAAATCTCACGCATTACATCTTGCCCAACGCCTCACATCTAAGAGTGGACCCAAAACGAACACGTCATTGAACTCAGATTGGCAGCTGGAAGTTGAGAGTATTCTTACACAAAACATTGAAAAGCGACCTGCGCCGATCCAGGCAGCTGCGATGGTTGTGGAGCGAAAAACGGGGCGTGTGCGTGCATACGTTGGATCTACTGCATACGGCTCAAACAGCCGAAAAGGTGCAATCAATTATCTCACCGCCGTCCGCAGTCCAGGATCAACATTGAAGCCATTAATCTATGCAAAAGCGCTCAACCGAAATCTTATTGCTTACGACGAGGTGTTTGATGACACCGAATACTTTCAGTCAGGCTACCGCCCTACCAACTTTACTAAAGGCTTCAGCGGTAAGGTTGGGTTGAAGGAAGCACTGTTAACATCACTCAATATACCAGCCATCCGGGCTTTGGAAAAAATCAGGCCAGACTTGCTACAGTCCGAGTTAAATACGTATCTCGATGGGACTTTAAATTATCGACAACCAGCCGGCCTAAGCTTAGCCGTTGGCGGTCTGTATCTGACCCCCGAGCAGTTGATGACTATTTATATGGGAATAACTGATCCAGGGTTTGCTCGAAGTTTATCTTTTGGGACAGATCCAGCCCCAATGTCCAATCTGACATTAGTGTCAGGAAACAGCGCCAACCAAATACAGTCGTTATTAATCCAAGAAATGGCCAATGGAGAGCGCGTTGCGTTCAAAACCGGCACATCGTTTGCACGGCAAGATGCATGGAGTGTGCAAATTTACAAAAATCATCTGGTTTTAGTTTGGATTGGAACTCCAGATAACGAACCCACTTCGACGCTGACAGGTGCAGGCGCTGCATTTCCAATATCTTTAGAGATTGGCAGATCATTAGGACTCACTGCTCCTTCGAAACCAGGGATGAACTACAACACGCCTCCCCAAAAGGCTGTTTTAGAAAAAACCTGTGATAATTTGATCAAATACCCAGAAGATAACGCGTGGATTAAAGCTCAAAGTCAACAAATCATATTGATTGGGGACCAAGACGCCATCTGGTATTTGAATGGCGTTAAGTTACGGCAGCAAGCTCAGCAAGCGAGGATTTCTGAACCAGGGGTTAACACCATTACCGCGAGGCTTGAAGACTGCGTACAAACAAATGCGTTTTTTGTGGAATTTTGATGTGTGAATAGCCCCTAGTATTGCAGACACTTTCTTACCTAATTTTGAAATAAGGTAGCCGTTCTGGGGACGCCAATTTTCAATGCCGATTTTAAGCGTAAAAAAGTGCAGCAAATTATGGTGCTTGGATATTCCGTCGGTTTCGGTCCCATAGTCAATCTCCTTTGTTGCATTTAATCCTACCAAAGAAGCGGCACCACACCACGACAGCTCCAAATGCACTTGTTAGACAGCCCGAATGGCCAGCAACGGTGCGCCTGATTGACCCACAAGTCCTTGCTTGGATTGAAATTTAACTATACCGTCTGTTCGAAAAACAATTAAAAACCTAAATTCTTCAAATAAAACCCACATCCGGACGGACTCTATTGTCAACCGCCACCCCTGTATGCCAGTCTCAAGACGAGGGCGGAGGTGATGATGGTTTTGGCTCGCGGGATTCTATTCGCACTTTTTACACTGAATTTTTCAGTGTTCGGGACGAGTATCAAAGCGCAACAATTTGACCAATTGTTTCGAGATTTTAGCTCAAGCGGTTTGAGCTATAACGAGCGTCGATACTTGCAAGCGGCCTTGGCCTTCGAGGGTCACTATGTTGGCTTATTGGATGGCGATTGGGGCAGTATGAGCCAGCGAGCAATGGCGCGTTATTCATACAAGGAATTTCAGACTGCGCCCGAAGAATGGCACACAGCCGCGTTAACATTCAGTTTTTTTGAGAGACTCGACAAACATGGTTGGGACATGCGTTATTTTTCATATCTGAAAATGTCTGTGATGCTCCCTAACAAGCGCTTGGTGACTGACCCTGCAACAGAGTACCTCTTGAACTACAGGCATCGTGATAGCACCCTCAAGGTATCTGTCGGGCGGCACCACCAAAGCACAGCATCGAATTTCCATACTTACACAGCAAATGTACACGCGACCAAAGACGAACCCTACTCGGTCAGAAAAGACAACTTTGCGATTACAACGGCCACTATGCAGGATGGTACAAAGCTCTATACCCGTTCAAACTTCCTGGACGGGATGTGGTCGACCATCATGGTTTCGGCGAAATCGCAAGATGCAAATACCTTTAATGCAGTTACCTCAAGTATAGCGGTTGGTAATACTCCGCCACTTGATATTACACGCGATGGCAAACTGATAGGGGTGGTAAGAACAACTGTTGATTTCTTGGAAAATAGAGAAAGAGCACGCAAAAGACACTCTGAACCAAAGCGAGTTACACCAACACCAAGGATTGCATCCAAACCCGCTCCCAAAGAGCCAGAGCAAAGCTTCGGCGGCTCTGGCACAGGGTTTGTCGTATCAGGAAGCGGCCACATCTTAACAAATTCGCATGTTGTCAAAGGATGCAGTAAAATACGTGTGGATGGACAGCAAGCATCTTTGCTCGATGCCTCAGAGGATCTTGATTTGGCACTCCTTCAAACAAGGAACTTCGAAGCCAAGAGCATTGCAGTGTTTTCAGCGAGACCTGCCATGCTCAATTCAGACGTTACAGTCGTAGGCTACCCTTATGCCGGGTTGCTAGGCGGCCTAAACGTGACGCGCGGCTCAATTTCATCGTTGAAGGGATTGGCCGGCAACGACAAGACCTTTCAAATAACAGCGCCTGTTCAAAGCGGAAACTCAGGCGGTCCCTTGCTTGCGGCCGATGGTGAGGTAGTCGGTGTTGTCGTATCAAAGCTCGACGCTACGGTAATCGAACGCAATCTAGGCGACGTGCCTCAGAACGTAAATTTTGCTATTCGCGGCGAGATTGCTAAACTGTTCTTAGCTCAGAACCAAGTGCAGCCAAAGTTGAGTTTGGATGATGTGCCAATTGCACCTGAGGCGTTGGCACAAAAAGCATCACAGTTCACAACTTTCATTGAGTGCAAGTGAGAATATCTAAGGCTTCGTTGAACAAATCATATGACGGGCGTTCTTCCTATTACCCGTGACAGATCCAGCCTCTTGTCTTTGTGACAGGTATGCCAAGCGCAGTATGGCGATACAGATTTAGTGTCCATCATAAGGTTTTTGGGGGACAATGGCAGCCTAGACCTAGAACAGGAGCAGTTGAAACTTGGCAACTGCTTTCTGGTGGAGGTAGATGGAGCGAGGTCTGCACCCGGCCCAAAGGAGACATCCAGCCGGTGAACGTTTCGCTGCACTTGCAGCCCGCATTACCGACCTTCGTTGCACCAGCCACATCTGGCGAAAACTGAGCTGACACAGTGCGGACTTAGCGGGTCTTCGCCACGTGTGCACGAATGGCCGCTATGGCTTGGTGATCAGCCAAACGCTTACGATGAGGCCGCCGACGCCAGCCAATCGGTTGAGATCGACGGGCCGTCTAGTTTCACCGAAAAACCCATAATGCTCTAGAAGCAAAGCCACGAGAAACTGCGTCGCGACGACAATTGTAAATGCCGCTGACAGCCCTAAACGCGGCACGGTGAAACCGATTGATCCGGCGATAACTAGCCCGAGAATTCCAGCGGAAAGTGCATACCATGGAACTTGCACGAAGTTTTTCAGTGATCCTCCATGCAGAAGTAGGAGTATAATAGCTGCAACTAAAACACCACTGGCATAATTGACGAATAGTGCGCCGCTGGTTCCGATTTTTCGGTCCATCATTCCCATGAATTGACCTTGAAGTGCGACGGCTGCGCCGCCCATTACGGCAATTGCGACAAGTCCAATGCTATTGTTCATTTTGTGTCCTTAAGTTTCGAATGTTGAGGATATCCGCCAAATTCGAAAGAGGCGCTACAAATGACAATCGTCAAGTCGGCACCAACGAGACATAAAGTGTTCACTTACGAAACTCTATGCGCATTTTACAATTATTTAAGCTGATCGGAAGCCACGCGCGATTATGTGACAGAGAAGCGAAAGTGGAAACTGAACGCACAGCATCACGGCCAAGCGGATGATCTTTGGGCTCGTTTTGAAGTACCTGAATGGGGAGTGTTTTGTCATTTACGCACGCTATAGACCCACACTGCACGATCGCAGAATTTTTAATTTTAGAGTATTGTGCAATTATAAAAAGACGCAATTTTAGCGATTCCGCACTGTGAACAGATATATCGCATCATGGCACTGCTATGAACGCCATGATGCTAACAGTTACATCACTGTGTCATAGACCAGCGAGCAATGTTTTTAACTTTTTCTTGCTTTTGCCACGAACCTTAGCGTCTGCTGCCTGTTCAATCGCATCAGCTGTTGCCTCGCCGACAACTACAAGTGCCAGCATGCCGGTGCTCGCGTGGGGCGTGCAGACGTAGACGTAAACCCCTGGATCATTGAGTGTCAGGGTTACATCACGGCTTACTTTAGATTTCTTGGCTAGTTCCACACCATCGGGGCCATCAATGAACTGAACATTGTGGCCCTTGTCTGTTGCAAGCCAAGTAACCACAGCACCGGGTGCTACTTGGATGATATCCTCTGAAAACACCATTTTACGTTTTTTATCATCAGGGTCTTTGTTCCACATTTCCACCGTATATTCTGTCGGTAATGTGGTTTCCTGGGCTAGTGCTTGTACGCCCAGACCCATAACCGCGGACACCATTAAGGATAATAGTTTCATATTTGATAACCTTTCTTTAATTATTACTTATGATCTACCGTTTTCTTCGATACCTTATTCGACTAAGCTGGACCCAATCAAGGATGTCGCAACCCTGGGGTTCTTTAATACTGATTGCCAGCGCTATGTTCTGTTGCCCCTCAAAGCGAAGTAGAGCCCACCTACCCACAGGAAGACATGCAAGTTGTCGTATAGGATTACATCCATGAAGCTCTCAGGTTCACTAATCCAAATAACGCCCGTCATGATTGAACAAATTGTTATGCCGCTAAAGCGAGTTAGCATGTCACTTACTTCTGAGATCATTGGAACGTGGGATTTTGCTATTAGCGATATTAACGCGGCAACGAGCAGACCAATTCCAGCGCCAAGTTCTCCATGTGCGACGAACCACCAAACCAAGTAAGGTAGCTCAAAGCTTGCAGCATCGTCCGCGGTAACCGGAAATTTTGATAAACCTTGCTGAATGAACACTACGGCTAGTGGAATACGCAGCAACCAATGACTTGCGCAGAATTCCGGTAGTTTCGCGGGAAAACTTTTAAGTAGAGCCGGCATAAACTTGACCTCTTGTTTTCTTGTTATTCTCACGCTAGTCCGTCGTAGATCACTGATGCGACACTCTGCCACAATCTTAATTTATCGGCTAGCTCGGTGCTGTCAGACTAAACTAAGCTGAAGCAGGCAGAGTATATTTGATAAGTAAATGAAAAAACACTCCCCATTCCGCTACTTGCAAACAAGCAGTGAAGTGGTCAGTCCTCTTTGTCTTCTGCAAAACTATGGCCCCCCA
>Ga0209199_1003208_pt1 | contig 16479 bp, 7 predicted proteins | sample COGITO_mtgs_1105_7_FD_184805 | JGI IMG/M metagenome (GOLD analysis project Ga0209199, IMG submission 184805) | Pelagic marine microbial communities from North Sea - COGITO_mtgs_110523 (SPAdes) (version 2) | ecosystem: Environmental > Aquatic > Marine > Epipelagic ...
TTTTTTTCACCTCTTTTATTTGATTAAATACAAATTAACGTATAATTTTCAAAAAACCATTCCTTTAGTTCAAAAGGGTTTCATATTTTTACATTATGAGTTTAAATTTAGATAAGTTTAAAAGTGTGATTTCTCACGCAAAAGAATATGGATTTATTTTTCAAAGTAGTGAGATTTATGACGGTTTAAGTGCAGTATATGATTATGCTCAAAACGGGGTAGAGCTTAAAAATAATATCAGACAATATTGGTGGAAATCTATGGTCCAAATGCATGATAATATTGTTGGTATTGACTCTGCAATTTTAATGCATCCTACTATATGGAAAGCCTCTGGGCATGTGGATGCTTTTAATGATCCATTAATAGATAATAAAGACTCTAATAAAAGATACCGAGCGGATGTTCTAGTAGAAGATTATTGTGCTAAAATCGAAGGAAAAATAGAGAAAGAAATCAAAAAGGCTACAAAACGATTTGGCGATAGTTTTGATAAGAAGCAGTTTATTACTACTAGCTCTAGAATTATTGGATATAAAGAAAAGATTAATACTATTTTATTAAGGCTAGGTAAGTCATTAGAAAATGAAGATTTAGATGATGTTAGAAATTTAATAATTGAATTAGAGATTGTTTGCCCTATTTCTGGTAGTAAAAACTGGACTGATGTAAAGCAATTTAATCTTATGTTTGGGACAAAGCTTGGAGCATCTGCTGATACTGCTACAGATCTTTTTTTAAGGCCTGAAACTGCACAAGGTATATTTGTAAATTTCTTAAATGTTCAAAAAACTGGTAGGATGAAAATTCCATTTGGAATAGCTCAAACAGGGAAAGCATTTAGAAATGAAATTGTTGCTAGACAATTTATATTTAGAATGAGAGAATTTGAGCAAATGGAAATGCAATTTTTTGTAAGACCAGGGACACAAGGGGATTGGTATAAAAAATGGAAGGAAAATAGAATGAAATGGCATATATCTCTAGGGATGGGAGAAGATAATTATCGTTTTCATGATCATGAAAAGCTCGCTCATTATGCTGATGCAGCAAGTGATATAGAATTTAAATTTCCATTTGGATTTAAAGAATTAGAAGGAATACACTCTAGAACAGATTTTGATTTAAAGCAACACCAAGAATTTTCAGGAAAAAAACTTCAGTACTTTGATAATGAATTAAATGAAAGTTATACTCCCTGTGTAGTTGAAACTTCAATTGGTTTAGATAGAATGTTTTTGGCAATCTTATCTAATTCATTAAAAGAAGAAGTGTTAGAAAATAATACTACCAGAACAGTATTAAAAATACCTGCATTTCTTTGTCCTTATAAAGTCGCACTACTTCCACTTGTTAAAAAAGATGGTCTACCTCAAATTGCTAAAGATATTTATAACACTCTTAAGTTAGAATTTAATGTAACCTATGATGAAAAAGATGCAGTTGGCAGAAGATATAGAAGACAGGACGCCATTGGCACACCCTATTGTGTTACTATCGACCATCAGACAAAAGAAGATAATACAATAACGATTCGTGAAAGAGATTCCATGAATCAAGATAGAATTCCTTTAAGTGATATTGAAAAATACATCAAAGAAAATGTTAGTTTCAATTCTATTCTTTTAAAAATTTAATTTTATGTAATTATTTAATTATGTTAAACCCCAAATACTTTATTACATGTTTGTTAATGTTATTTTTATTTAATAACTCATATTCTCAATCAGATTATTCTCAAAAACCTTCCTGGTCAGCTACACTTGAATATAAATTTGTTCCCAGCATTTCAGATCAAATTAAGGATGGAACTTTTGTTCCTGCAGATGAAGATGCGCACAAAAAATTGGGTAGAGAAAAAAGATGGCATGGAAACAAAGTAGTTCCTGGAAAAGGACTTCCAAATGGAGATGATCCACTGCTTTATTTACAAGAGAATGTAATTACAAAAAGTAGTAGAGATCCTATATTAACTTTTGAAACTACTTCTAACACTGCAACCCCTTCTGATCCCACTGGTGAGATAGGTAGAGATTATTATTTTGCTTCCTGGAATTCTTCATTTAGGTTTTTTAATATCGACGGTACTACCGCCTCTCCACCATCAAGTTTATCTACTTTGTTTGGGAATAATGAATCTGGTGACCCTATTGCTTTATATGATAGTGAGGCTGATAGGTACATCATTACTTCAATGGGAAGTTCTGGATTAAATTTTGCTATTTCACAAACAAATGATCCAATACTTGGTGGATGGCACGTTTATAATGCCAGTTATTTTGGTACAGATGGACAATTCCCAGATTACCCAAAATATTCTATTTGGTCTGATGGATACTATTGTACAACCAATACCTCTGCAAACAACTTATATGTTTTGGAGAGAGATAAAATTATTGACGGAGACCCAACAGCATCAATTCAAGGATTTAATGCTCCTCAAATGATAACAAGTGGATTTGCTTCTGCTCAAGTTTTAGACATTACCAATGATGATCATCCAGCTGCTGGAAACGCGACGATGGTCTATTTGCAAGACGATGCTTGGAGTCAAGTTTTATCAGATCACCTTAAAATATGGACTATTAATATTGATTGGGAAAACCCTAATAACTCCACCATATCAACAGCATACCAATTACCAACTTCTTCTTTTACTAGTGTTTTTGATGGAGGAAGTTTTGCTAATTTAACTCAATCCAGTGGTCCTGATATTGATGCTATGCAAGCTATCATAATGAATCAAGCTCAATTTCGAAAATTTCCAACTCATAATTCAGCTGTATTTAACTTTGTTGTTGACGTTTTATCTGGAAATGATGAGCAAGCTGCTGTAAGATGGTATGAGTTAAGACAAGACGCTGGAGGTGAACCCTGGGTAATTTACCAAGAAGGCACATATACAGCACCGGATGGCAGACATGCATTTGGAGCTAGCATGGCAATGGATGTCCAGGGAAACATTGGTATGGGATATTCTTCAATGAATTCTACTAACCCTATAACCTTGAGATATACAGGTAGATATGCTAATGACCCGCCTGGTCAAATGACTATTGAAGAAAATCTTATTGGGCAAAGTAATGCAACAAACCCTAATACTAGGTATGCAGATTATTCACAAATTAGTGTAGACCCAGTTAATGATAAAACATTTTGGTTTATTTCTGAATATTTTAAACCTGGCAGGAGAGATTTAGTAGGGACATTTCAGATTGCTGCTAATTACGCAAATGATATTGGAGTTGTAAGTGTTGATACACCAGTTTCTGGACTTTTATCCAATTCTGAATCTGTTACTGTTTCTATTTTTAATTATGGAGAAGATGCAGTTTCAAATTTCGATGTTTCCTATCAACTGGATTCAGGAACAGTTATTACGGAAACATATTCTGGGACAGTAGAGTCCACAGAAACAGTTCAACATACTTTTTCAACAACTGCTGACTTATCAACTGTTGGTCAAACATATGTGATCTATTCTTACACTTCTTTATCTGGAGATGAAGACTCTTCTAATGATGGAGTTACTGAAGACATTCAGCATTTAAATCCAAATGATTTAGGAGTGACAGGAATTTCATCTCCAGTTTCTGGGACAAATCTTTCTGCAACTGAACTTGTGACTATTGAAATAACTAATTTTGGTGGTGCTGAACAATCAAATTTTGAAGTTTCTTACGAGTTAAATGGAGAGTCAGTGACAGAAACTGTTGATGGACCTTTAGCTGGAAATAGTTCAACGGATTATATTTTTACTCAAACTGTAGATTTATCTGCATTTGGAACATATGAAATAACTGCTTCGGTTAATTTAGAAAATGATTCGGACTCTTCTAATGATATTTTTAGCACCAATATCAATAATGCTAATTGTACCCCTGTTGGAAATTTATCTTTTGGAGATGGATTCCAATTATTTCAAATAGGGGATATCAACAATAACACAGGGGAAGGTGGCCCAGGGTATGAAGATTTTACAAACTTATCTACTAATATTGAGCAGGGTTCATCGAATGATTTAACTGTTACCACTGGATATGGTAATCAATACATTAGAGTTTGGATTGACTATAACGATGATTTTGTGTTTTCATTAGATGAGTTAGTGGTTGATAATTATGTAATTGCACCTGGAGCTGCAGCTGGAAGTTTTACTGAAACCATGCAGCTTGTTGTTGCAGAAGATGCTACTTTAGGGGAACATATTATGAGAGCTAAATCAAATTGGAATGCTCCTGTTCCTGACGATGCATGTGAAGAGACACAATATGGAGAAACTGAAGATTACAGAGTGAATATTGTAGAATCCTTAGGCTTAGATAATAGTGTTTTAGGTAGTTCTGAGTTTAGAATTATATCTTTAGATAATAATCAATTTAATGTTAGTTTATCAACTCTATACAATCAGGACATTTCGTTTAGCGTGTATAATGTTTCTGGTCAAGTAATTGTTTTTAATAATATTTCTAAAAATTCAGATAAATACTTATACGAATTAGATATGTCATATGCAGCACCTGGAGTTTATTTAGTCAAAATGGGAAATTCTGCCATAGGTTATAGACTTGGTAAAATTATTGTAAAGTAAACTTTCATTATTTACAAAACAGAAACTCTAAAAACAGATTTCACTTTTTTTATAATACCCAACTAATCAATAAACATCTACCTTGATTTAATATAAATATGTTATATCTTTGAATCAAATCTACTTATAATATTTATACATATTAAATAATCCAAAAACAAAAGAATGAATAATTTTATTTTATACACATCAACATTATTATTTATAATCAACTCTTACTCTCAACAAAAAAATCCAGATCCCAAAAATTGGAGTTCTCAATTAGAATACAAATCTGTTCCTAGTTTAGCAGATCAAGTCAAGGACGGTACTATTATTTTAACGGAAAAAATCAAAAAGAAAAAAAAGGAGAGAAATGACATTAAAGAATCCAATGTAAATATTGTAGTTGGTAAATTTCAAGAATCAATATTATCAAAAAATTTGGTTAAAAAGCAACAGAGTTCTGTTCCAAAACAGACTCAAGAACCAATACTTGTTTTCGAACCTTTCGATCAATCAAATTACATTCCAACAGACCCTACAGGTGCAGTAGGACCTAACCATTACGTTGCTGCTTGGAATTCTTCTTTTAGAATTTTTAATAAAGAGGGTAATCCGATTAGCGGGTCTTTCAGTTTACAGTCTCTATTTGGAGCTGAGGAATTGGGTGATCCAATTGTACTGTATGATGTTGAAGTAGACAGGTTTATTGTTACTAGTATGGCAAATACAGCTGTTAATTTTGCTATTTCTCAAGGGCCTGACCCATTTTTAGATGGATGGCATGTTTACACTGCTGCTTCAAATATTTTCTCAACTGGAGATGGTCCAAACGATTTTCCTGACTACCCTAAATATTCCATATGGTCTGATGCTTATTATTTCACAGCTAATTATGCTGATGTGCCATTGTTTGCATTAGAAAGAGATAAAATTATTAATGGAGATGAATCTGCAACTATTCAAGGGATAAATGTACCTAATATTTTTTATTCAAGTTTTAGAGGGACTCAAATGCTAAATATTACAGGGGATAATCATCCAGCAGCTGGAAATGCAACTTTAGTTTATCATCAAGATGGTGCTCTCAGTGGAGTTAATGCGGATCAAATTAAATTATGGACAATTAATGTAGATTGGGAAAACCCGGCTAATACAACTGTTTCAGATCCTTCAGTTTTATTTACAACCCCTTTTAATGCTTATTTTGACGGTGGTGAGTTGGAAGCAAATTTAACTCAAATTAACGGAGTTGAAATGTCAGCAGGAACAATGTTAATTTCAAATCAAGCACAATTCAGAAAGTTTGAAACTCATAATTCAGCAATTTTTAATTTCTCTGTTAATGCCTTGAGTCAAAACCCTAGCTCAGATGAAGAGCAGGCTGCTGTTAGATGGTATGAACTAAGACAGGACTCAGATGGAGAACCATGGTCAATATATCAAGAAGGAACTTATACAGCACCTGATGGCAAACATGCAATATATGCAAGTATGGCAATGGATTTCCTTGGAAATATTGGGATGGGTTATACTAGTTTTAGTGAAAATGATTACATAGAATCCAATTATACTGGAAGATATGCTAATGATGAATTAGGAGTAATGTCTATGGAAGAAGGTGTAATACTCACAAGTAATTCACAAAATAACTATTCAAGATACGCAGATTATGTTCATCTTACCGTAGATCCGGCAGATGATAAAACGTTTTGGTTCAATACTGAAATTTTTCGTAACAATAACCGAAGAGATGTAGTTGGTGTTTTTAAAGTTGCATCTGATTTTAATAACGATATTGGAATTGTTAGTATTGATAGTCCAGAAGATGGATCTCTTACTAATTCAGAATCTATAACTGTTTCAATATTTAATTACGGGACGCAAGATGTTTCAGACTTTGATTTATCATATCAAATCGATTCAGGTGAAATTATCACTGAAAATTTCGCAGGTACATTAGCAAGCTATGAAACAGAAGAATTCACATTTACCCAAACCTCAGATTTGTCTATCGAAGGGAATTCTTATGAAATTAGTGCATATACATCACTAGAAGGAGATGAGTATGAAGAAAACAATAGTTTTAACAAAACAGTTATCCATTTAAATCCAAATGATATCGGCGTTTCAGCTATAATATCACCAGTTTCTGGGACTAATTTAACTGCAAATGAGATAGTTACAGTTGAAATTTCTAATTATGGTGGAGCTGACCAAGTTGATTTTGTAGTATTCTATGATGTGGACGGGGTAATAGTAGATGAGACTATTTCTGATGTTATTCCAGCAAATTCATCCATTGAATATAGTTTTACTTCAACATTAGATTTGTCTGAATTTGGGAGTTACGAAATCACAGCATATACATCCCTTGACTCAGATAGTGATTTGTCAAACGACTCTACAACAATAGAAATTACAAACATAAATTGTGCTCCTTCCATGGATTGTAGTTATGGAGATGGTTTTCAATTATTTCAAATCGGTGACATAAATAACACATCTGGCTGTGAGGGTTACGGGGATTTTACTAATTTATCTACTGATCTTGAAGCAGGAACATCTTATGATTTAACTGTTACCACTGGCTACAGTGATGAGTTTGTTAGCGTATGGATTGATTATAATAACGATTTTGCTTTTAGTTCTGATGAGCTGATAGTTGATAATTATGAAATTGCTGATGGAAATGCTGGACCAGGTTCTTATACAGAGACAATACCTGTGTTAATTCCAGAGGGAATAACATTAGGACAACATACTTTAAGAGCTAAAGCTAATTGGAATGCGCCAGTCCCTGCCGATGCCTGTGAGGAAACTCAATACGGAGAGACTGAAGATTATATGGTCAATATTGTTTCAGGGCTTGGTATAGATGATTTAATTTCTAGTTCTGATTTTAATATCATAACAAGAAGTGAGGATCAATTTGAAATTAACTTGAGTATTGATTATTCTAGTAGTTTGAACTTTAGTGTATATAGTATAACAGGGCAATTATTAGTAACTAAAAAAGTATTTAAATCAAACGATAAATATAAATATGATCTGGATATGTCTTATGCCTCATCAGGTGTTTATCTAGTTAAATTAGGTAATAATACAATTGGATATAAAATTGGAAAGATAATAGTCAAGTAAACTATTGTATGTATACTCAAAAAAAAGTCTCATGAATTATTTCAAGAGACTTTTTTGTTAAATATATGCTAAACTTTCAAATGATTTAGATAGTTTATGTAATGAATAAACTTTTTTTTAGCTGAATTTATTATCTTTAGCGACCCTAAACAACACGCTATGAATCGTTTGCAAAAATTATTGTCATTATTACTTCTTTTTAATTTGTATAGTTTTTCTCAAGTTACTAATGAAGGTCTTCCTTCAAGTTGGTCTTTACCCTCAAACGAATTATCGTTGGTAGAAGCTAATATATTACCCTCTTTTGATCTTCAGGCTATAAAAGATGAAGATAAAACAAACGATTATTTATTTGATAAGCCATGGAGGTTTGGATATATGCATAGTGTTGACTATGGATTTGAAAATGGTCAATGGGATATTTTAGATAATGGGGATAGAATTTGGAGAATACTAATATCTTCAGACGGTGCTCTATCTCTGAATTTTATTTTTGATAACCTTTTTATTCCTAAGGATGGATCTTTGTACTTATACAATGATGACCATTCAGATCTATTAGGCGCTTACACTCACAAACAAAATCAAGAAGGTGGTATTCTTGGAACTTGGCTTGTTAAAGGAGATTCAGTATGGATTGAATATTACGAACCATTAAGCGTTCAAGGTCAAGGAACGTTACATATAGCAAAAGCAACTCACGGTTATAGAAATGCTGACACGTTCAATCAAGCGAAAGGCTTAAATGACTCTGGAAATTGTAATTTAGATGTTGATTGTTCCATTGGTGAAGATTGGGAAGAACTAAAAGAACATAACAAAAGATCTGCAGGGATTTTACTTTCTGGTGGATCAGGGTTTTGTTCAGGAGCCCTAATAAATAATACCCAAAACGACGGAACTCCATATTTTTTAACAGCTAATCATTGTTACAGTAACCCAGCTTCATGGGCTTTTAGATTTGGTTGGATTAGCCCCAATGCTGTTTGCGCAACTACAGAAAATAGCTCTAATGGACCAACAAATATGACTATTAGTGGTGCTACATTAAGAGCAAGAGATGCAGGTTCTGATTTTGCATTGGTTGAAATTAACTCTGATATTCCCGAGGAATGGGATAGAGTTTTTGCTGGTTGGGATAAATCTGATAATTTTCCTGAATTCCAAATAGGCATACACCACCCTTCTGGTGATGTCATGAAAGTTTGTAGAGATGATAACCCTGCTACTAAAGAAGTAAATGGTGGAGCTCAGACTTGGGAAATTGTTGGTGGTGGACTTTTTGGAGGATGGGAAATAGGTGTTACAGAACCAGGATCTTCGGGTTCTCCTTTATTTGATCAAGAGGGAAGAATTATTGGTCAATTATTTGGTGGAGGTGCAGCTTGTGCTGGCACAAATGATAACAATCAATTTGACTATTATGGTAGAGTTGGTGTTTCTTGGGAAGGTGGTGGAACATCTTCTACTAGATTAAGAGATTGGCTAGACCCCCAAAATAGTGGTAACGATACAACAGACCCTTTTCCGTCATTAACTGTTTACCCTTATGATTCAGGTATTTCGAGTATAGACTCTCCTTTAAATGGCGCTTTAACTTCTAGTGAGGTTATTACAGTGACTATAACAAATTATGGAGAAAATTCAATTTCAAATTTTGATGTTTCTTATCAAGTTGATGGAGGTTCAATAGTAACAGAAAATTTTTCTGGAACTATCTTGACAACACAAACTGCTCAGTACACATTTAGCGCTACTGCAGATTTATCTGTAATTGGTACTACTTATACTATAGAAGCTTACACCTCACTTAGTGATGATGGGGATATAGAAAATGATTCATTAACAGTAGAAGTAACTCACCTAAATCCTAACGATTTAGGAGTAACTGAAATTTTATCTCCAGTTTCTGGAACAAATCTTTCTGCAAATGAACTGGTAACTATTGTGATTACCAATTATGGTTCATCTTCACAATCTAATTTTGAAGTCTCATATGGGATTAATGGGGTTATAGTAACAGAAACTGTTTTAGGTCCATTGCAAGGAAATACTTCTGTCAACTATACTTTTAATCAACCAGCTGACTTCTCTGCATTTGGTATGTATGAATTTGTTGCCACCGTTTATCTAGATAATGACGCAGACGACACAAATAATTCAGTTTCCTCTAGCATTACTAATGCGAATTGTACTCCATTGGGAGATCTTTCTTATGGAGATGGGTTTCAGTTATTTCAACTAGGGGATATAAACAATAATACTGGGGCAGGTGGAGTTGGATATGAAAACTTCACGAACTTGTCTACCGATTTAGAGCAAGGAGCATCACACCAATTAACTGTTACAACTGGTTATGGTAACCAATTTGTCAGAGTATGGATAGATTTTAATGACGATTACATATTTTCTTTAGATGAATTAGTAGTCGATAATTATGTTATGGCAGCAGGATCAGGGTCAGGAACTTATACAGAAAATATGGATTTAGTTGTTCCAGCTAATGCTACTTTAGGTCAACACATAATGAGAGCTAAAACAAACTGGAATGCACCAGTACCAGCCGATGCATGTGAGGAAACACAATATGGAGAAACAGAAGATTACATGGCAAATATTGTTGAAAGTTTAGGGATGGATAATATTCAAATTGAAAATATATCAATTTATCCAAACCCTATTATTAATATGCTTAATGTTAACATTGGAGCTAATAGTGATTTAAACTATTCAATATTTAATATTACAGGTCAAATTATTTTAAAAGGTGAGTTTATAAGCTCTAATAATAGAGTTAATTTTTCAGAGCTATCAAAAGGAATTTATTTCCTTCAAGTGCGCAACACTCAATTAAATAAACACAATACTTATAAACTAATTAAAAAATAATATAATTAACATAAAAAAAAGGGAAGCTGTTTGGCTTCCCTTTTTTTTATGTTAAAAATTAGCTTTTAGTTGAATGCTTCCATTATGAATAACTGAGTTATTGTCAGATTTCCTAGCAAAATAATTTAAGTTTAGATCTACATTTTTAGTAACTTTCTTTTGAATATTTAACATCCATGTTAAATTATTTCCAGATTGCAACCCTTCCATCATTATATATCCGATAATTGAATTGGGATTTCCTTTAAACTTATTTTTATAGTAGTTCAATTCGCCATTAATTGCTAGTTTATTTTTATTAGAAAAAACACTGGAAATACCAAACTTATTTTGTGTTAAAGTCTCAAAATTACCAATTACATTCTCTTTGTTTAAATACTGATAATAAATATCTATTTTATTATTATTTTCAATGAAATAAGTAAATTTTGGACCATACTTTACTTCATTAAAAGTGTAGTTTTTGCTCTCAAAATTTTCACTTTTACTCTTTTTGTTTTCAAAAGAAGCAATTGAAGAAAAAAGGATACTATTTAATTTATGTTTAAAAGTTAATTGATGACTTAATAAATTATTTTCAATATTCCCAAATGATAAACTATTTTTTGACCTATTATTTGTGAAGTTATAAGTTGCTGAATAATATTGTTTACCTCTGTTAAAAAACAAACTATTTCTTAAGTTCATTGTTAATCCAAGTAAATTTTTTGATGATATCTTAAAAGGGTTTAAATCAAACTGATTATTCTCCTGAGTGATTTGTTTTTGTATTAAGTATTGAGTTTGATTTTGAAAGTGTGACAATATTTTTTTAAAGTTCAATTCATCTTTTGCCCATTTTTTGAAATTAATATTTAGGGATTGACTAAACTTATTTTGATAGGTTCTAATGAATTTTTGGTTCGGTAATAGTACTCTAAGATATATACCCTCATCTTCAAATTGTGCAATCTCAAACTCCTCTAGCTCCTGTATATTATTCTCGTTAATATCAATCCACTTATAATTCCCGACACCAGGATCTACCTCTACAAAAGTATACTCTTGTTGAGCTAAATTACCAGAATTTGTTTCATATAAAACATTTATTTTTATTATATCATTTGAACTTTTTTTGAAATAATTAATTCTTGAATTTAAAAATTTATTCTTTTTTATTTCATTAGTCCTATTTAGGATTCTATAGTTCCCGAATATAGATAGTTTAGTGTTTGCATTATTTATCAATTGTGTATTAACAGAAAAATTATTGGATGTATTCACCTTTTGAATTATACCGTCAACAACACTATCATTTATTATATGTTTATAACCAACTTCAAAAAATACATTCTCCTTTTCTCCAAACCCACTTATAATACCATAGGATTTATATTTATGACTATTTAAGATTAATGAATCTGATATTACATTTCTTTTAGAATTGTCTTCATAATCTAAATTTATCTTTGTCCAGTTATACTTGTTATTTAAGCTAATCGTATTATAACTTCTTGTAAAGTCAGATTCAATTAATTGAGACTTTGATTTCATAAAGCTACTTGCTGAGCTAATTTTTATATTATTTAGTTCATACTTTAAAAAAGTATTATGTTTATTTCCTTCAAAATCATCAATAAACTCTAAGTTTTGATACTTATATTCAATAGATCCTATATTTTTTTTCGAAACTATTAACTCAGTAGAAGATTGATTCTGTGTCTTGTTAAATTGGTTATTTATATCTAGTAGAGTTGAATCTAAGTTCCAGTCTCTCAAAAACTCTGTATTGTAATTGTTTTCTATTGATCTAAAATCTTTGTCAATATGTTTGAACTCTATTTTGTTTGTAATTTTAAGATCATTACTATTTATTAGTGAGTTATTTATCTCTATTTTAGTTGCCATTCCAGTATTATCTTCATCGTTAATAGTAGAAAATAGATTTTTGTCACTGATGCTATTTGCTAATTCAAATTTTATTTCAGAATTCTCACTAATCTGATATTGTCCATTTATAATTGCAAGTTGAATTTTTTCAGGAGCTATTAAATTTACTATAGGCTCATAATCCCCCTGTTTATTTTCTGAAACTGGAGCTATATATTCGTAAATATTTGATATTGCACTTGTATTGACTAATGAGTAATTCCCTTTATTCTCTCCTACATAACTGAATTTTATTGAATATAATTCTTCATTTGGGCTATTGGAAAATTCGTAAAATTCTACATTATTTTCAGTTATCTTTTTATATAAAATTCTATTTTCATCAAATTCTGTTTCGACAATTGAAGAGGATTGCATTAGTTCTAAATCATCTCCTGCTAGACTTAAAGCTTCAATACTTTCTGCATTTAAACTTTGTTGCAGTTGTTGATTTTTCAAATCATTTTCATTATAAATCATCACATTTAAATTCATTCTTTCTGTATTAAACCCTGCCCCGCTGTAAGCCATAAACCTTGAATAATTACTGTCACTTATTTGATAATCAATTTTCACTCTCATATCAGATCGAATAGGGAATGTGGTGTTGAAAATAATCTCTCCTGCATTATAGTTAATTACATAATCTCTATTTTCTCCTCTTTGTAATAATATTCCATTTACATAAACTTTTTCACTTGCTGAAACAACTAAAATATATAGTTCCCCTTGACCTCCTTGAATTTTGTAAGGCCCTTGATTGCCATCTTGAATATTTATATTGCTACTTTTAAACTGCCCTTTTACGATAGCTCCAGAAAGGAATGCATTATCTGTTTCATTAATTTTAGCTGATACCAATAACCCTTGAATTCTTTTTTCAAATCTCCCAAAATATGTACTTGAGTTTGTCAAATCAATATCTCCTGCTCTTATTTTCCACTTTTCACTTTTTAGTTCGATAAAAATTTGATCAAACTCATCTAGTTTCTGTGAATATCCACCATCCTGAAGTGGAATATTAGCATCTTGTATAGAAGCAGTTACTTCTACTTTGCTATTAAGTTTACCAAATATTTGCAAATCCAACTCACTATTTAGTACAGAATTTCTATTATTTCCTAAATTTATCCCTCTGGATATACTTCCTTTAGTATTAAGACCTTCAAATGGATTATTCTTTCTCTCAATATTTGATTTGGAAATTTTATACAGTTTATCAAGATTTCTTGTGCTTTGAGTTATTATATCCTGACTTAAAAAGTTATATTCTTTAGTTATAAATTCTGGATAGTAAATACTGTCTAATTTTTCATTACTAAAGTTGACTTCTAAATCAATAGTATCATTAAAAATTGTTTTTAGATTTGATAAATTTATATCATTTGCAAAACCACTAATAGTGCATAAAATAAGTATTAGATTATGTAATATCTTCATAGTATATGATTAAACTCTAAATTATCTTAATTATTTTATTTTTTTTGTTAAAACTTATGATCTAATCTAGTAATTAATTATATGATTATATATTTTAGTAAAATGAAAATAATATCATATAATGTTAATGGAATTAGAGCAGCTATAAAAAAAGGTTTTATAGAATGGCTAGTTGATGAATCTCCCGATGTAATTTGTTTACAAGAAATTAAAGTATTAAAAGAGCAATTAGATTTAGGCTTATTTGTTGATGCTGGATACAAGTACAATTATTGGTTTAGTGCTAATAAGAAAGGTTATAGCGGTGTTGCAATTTTAAGTAAAACTAAGCCTAATCACGTTGAATACGGAACAGGAATTGAATCAATGGACTTTGAGGGTAGAAATATCCGCGCAGATTTTGATAACTTTTCCGTTATGAGCCTATATATTCCCTCTGGAACGAACCTTTTAAGACTAGATCATAAGCTCAATTATATGAAAATGTTTAAAGATTATATTGATGAGCTTAAATCCTCATTAAATGAATTAATTATCGTTGGTGACTATAATATTTGTCATAAAGCAATAGATATACATGATCCCATACGTAATAAAAATGTCTCAGGGTTTTTACCAATTGAAAGAACATGGCTAGATAGCTTTATCTCAAGTGGTTTTGTAGATTCTTTTAGGCAAATAAATGATTCTAAAGACATGTATAGTTGGTGGAGTTATAGAGCAAATTCCAGACAAAATAACAAAGGTTGGAGAATTGATTATGCAATGGTGACCGAAAATTTAAAACATAATATTACAGATGCTAAAATTCTTAATCAGATAAAGCATAGTGACCATTGCCCAATTCTTGTAAATTTAAAATTTTAATTAATGAAATATAATAATATTCCACATACAGAGATTAAAGTAAGTAAGATTTGTTTAGGAACTATGACTTGGGGAAATCAAAACAGTGAAAAGGATGCATTTGAGCAGTTAGACTTTTCTATTGATAGTGGTGTTAATTTTATAGATACTGCTGAACTATATCCGGTTCCAGCAGAAGCTAAAACAAGTGGTAGAACTAGTGAAATCATTGGCAAGTGGTTGAGACAAAAGAAAAATAGAGATAAGCTGGTCATCGCAACAAAAATTGCTGGACCTGGAGATTACACAAAACATATTCGAACAGGTGGCTTTTCTTCAAAATCTATAGAAGACGCCATAAATAAGAGTTTAAAAAGACTTCAAACAGATTACATTGATTTGTATCAATTACATTGGCCAGAGAGAAGTACTAATTTTTTTGGAATTAGAGACTACAAGCATAACTATAAAGAGAAATGGAATGATAATTTTAATGAAATATTAAATTCTTTAGACGGTTTTGTTAAGCAAGGAAAAATTAGAAACATCGGTATCTCTAATGAGAAATCATGGGGTGCCATGCGATATATTGAAGAGTCTAATAAATGTAATTTGCCAAGAGTTGTAACTATTCAAAATGCCTATTCTTTACTAAATAGACCCTTCGAAGGGGATTTAGCAGAAATTTCTATAAGAGAAGGTTTAGGATTATTAGCGTATTCTCCATTAGGTTTTGGAGTTTTAACTGGAAAATATATAAATGGAAGTGCTTCGGATAACGCAAGACTAAAATTATTTCCAAGATTTTCTAGATATAGCAGTGCAGAAGCTACAAATGCAACAAAAGAATATTTAAAAATAGCACTAGATAATCAGTTGAGTTTAACTCAAATGTCTTTAGCGTTTGTAAATCAGCAACCTTTCGTAACTAGTAATATTATTGGTGCAACAAATCTAAACCAACTTGAAGAAAACATTTCAAGTATTGAAGTCACTTTAAGTGAAGAGGTTTTAAGTAAAATAAACGAAGTACATTCTAAGATACCTAATCCATCTCCATAAAAAAAAGCCCTATTTTTCAATAGAGCTTTTATTGTTATAAATTAATATTTTTACCGTTTTTGTCGGTAAAATGATACTCAAGATATGTGTAAGCATCCCTCGGATTAATTTTAATCCACTGCTTATACTGCCAAATCCATTTATTTCTAAAGGAGTAAAAACCTTTATTAAGAAAAGCTGCTATAAATGGATGTGCATTTAATCGCACATTTTTATGTCCTTTTTTTAATATTAGTTCTAAATCCTCTGCAATTTTATTAACAATAAGAATTGGTGCTTCAATTTCAGCTCCATTTTTATTGTTAGGATTTTTTTCTCTTGTTTTTATTGTCATTTCAGGTCTAACTCTCTGTCTAGTAATTTGAATTAATCCAAATTTACTAGGTGGTAGAATTTTATGTTTAGCCCTGTCATCCTCCATTGCATCTCTTAAGTGGTCAAATAGCTTTTTTCTGTTTTCTGCAGATCCTAAGTCTATAAAATCGACAACAATAATTCCTCCCATATCGCGGAGTCTTAATTGTCTAGCAATTTCAGTTGCAGCTATTAAATTTACTTCAAGAGCAGTATCTTCTTGGTTATTTGATTTACTTGATCTATTTCCACTATTTACATCT
>Ga0209199_1003210_pt1 | contig 16476 bp, 9 predicted proteins | sample COGITO_mtgs_1105_7_FD_184805 | JGI IMG/M metagenome (GOLD analysis project Ga0209199, IMG submission 184805) | Pelagic marine microbial communities from North Sea - COGITO_mtgs_110523 (SPAdes) (version 2) | ecosystem: Environmental > Aquatic > Marine > Epipelagic ...
AGCCATACTAAACAAAAGGTAGTGATGTAAAACTCATAACTTATTGTATGTCAGCCAAGTGATTATTAGTTTAATGCGTGATGTCTGTGTGATTTAAAATAGTTCGATTTTACTCCCCTCTGCTCCACCCTGAAAACCCTTCTTTATTGAGGGGTTTTTTGTTTGAAGTACCTTGTAACATTAACATCAAATTTAGTAAAAAAACACAACTACTGTCTCATTACTGGCAGTAAATAGGCAGTTAATTATTCTTCTTTTGACATTTAATAGCATGTTTTTGACTGTGCTTCTTGTACAAGTCAGGGTATTTGTCCTCTATTATCCTCTTGAGCTTTAAAAACTCTGGTTTTCCTATAAACTCTCTTTTATGTTTGATAGGATGGTTAACAATATTCCACAGTTCTAAAGGAGACTCTGAGATAAGCTTGTTGACATTTTGGTAGGTTCCATTAATCTTAACAGCTGACTTAGCTGTTTTATGCCTACTCAAGGTCAATGGTTTAAGTGGTTTATAATTCATCATATAATATTGTGTATTGATATTAAGAACGTGTTAAAGTAGTCTAAGTGAACCCACACCTTTTCCAGCAACTAAAGTAGACCTGTAAGTTAATTAGCCTGAAAACACCATGCAACTTTATTAGTTGTAATTTATTCACATGTGGAAAAATAAAATAACTAACTTAGTTAGTTTACTAGAATCTTCTCTGTAAATCATGTGTGTTGTTTTTTAGCAGTGTACACCCTCCCACCAAAACACCATATTTTAAGCTTTCAAAAAATAAACCACCTATAAATACAAATATAGCATTAAGTTAATGTGTGTAAGAAATGAGTCCCCTCCCAACAGAAACCCCACACCTCACTTGCGGAGTTGGGTGTAGTCCCCTAGAACAGTTTAATAAATAATTTCTTATATTTGAGATAAAGTCGTTCTAATTGTGAAAAACCTCATTTATCTTTTTTTATTTATCTCTTTTTTCTCGTTTTCTCAAGAAGAAAGACGTCTAGCTCTAGTTATTGGTAATGCAAATTATGATTCAATAGCTAAACTCGCTAATCCCGTAAATGATGCTAAATTAATTGCTAAGACATTAGACTCACTCGATTTTGAAGTAATCTTAGCCACTGATTTAGACAAGGGTGAATTTATGAGTAAAGTTGTTGAGTTTGGCAAAAAGAGAGCTGATTATGACGTGGGTTTCGTTTATTATGCAGGTCACGGAGTTCAAATTAATGGGGAGAATTATTTACTACCCACAAATCAAAATTTTGATGAAGAATGGAAAATAGAAGAATATGCTATTAATGTAAATAGAATAATGAAATACTTGACTGCTTTAACAGACCAGGTGAATATACTAATCTTAGATGCTTGTAGGAACAATCCCTGGGAAGGTAATTTTAGAAGTGTTGGAGGATCTAATAAAGGCGGATTAGCCAAAATCCCTGCACCAACTGGGTCATTGATAGCGTTTTCAACTGATGCTGGAAAAGTAGCAGCAGATGGGGATGGAGAAAACTCTGTTTACTGTAAAAGTTTAGTTAAGAATATGGTTTTAGAAAACACAACTCTAGATCAAGTATTTAGAAATGTTAGAACAGATGTTTTAAAGGAATCAAACGATAGACAAAGACCAATTGAATCATCTCAACTAACAGGCCAAGCATTTTATTTAGTAAAATCTGATTATGAAAATGTTTTAAGTTCAATTGAAGGTCTATTAGATAATTTTAATAACGCCTATTTTGATGAAACAGACTATAGTCCCGAGTTATTTGAAAGCTTAAAAAAATTAAATATAATTCTTTCTGATGACCCATCTAACATTAGAGCTTTAGTAATATCAGCTAATATTTATAGTGAATTAAAACAATTAGATAAAGCACTATCATATGTAAATTCAGCAATAGATATTGACAACACATATGCACGAGCTTTTCGAGTTAGATCATGGATATATTGGGATCTTGGTAAAAGAGATTTATGGAAACAAGATCAAGATATGTCAATTAAGCTAGATCCTTATAGTCTTACAAATCGCATAGCAAAAATTTCTAGCTTGTATTCTGAAAACTTATACGAGGAAGGTATTGAAGAAATAAATAAAGCTTTATTGATTTTTCCTAATGATTCTGAGCTATATAGACAAAAAGCTAATATGCACATGTATTTATTGCAAAATGAATTAGCTATAGATGCTTATTCTAAAGCTATTGAAATAGATCCTGAAAATGGATTTATGTATATGCAAAAAGCAGATTTTTTAGCTAGAGAACTGAACAGGCAAGAAGAGGCATTAGTGTTATATAAGATGGCAAATGATATCAAGCCTGACGAACCAAGCCCTTATTATGGGATAATTTATAGTAGTTTTGCTCTAAATAAATTAGATGGAATTATTGAATTATGTCAGAAGCTTATCTCATTAGATTTTAATGATCCTGAGCCTTATTATCATTTATCAAATTATTATAAATCATTTAATGATTATATAAAAGCAATAACATACATGAGTGTAGCAATTTTTAAGTTGGAGGAAGGTGATTATGGGGTTTATAGTGAATTAGGAGTGCAAGATTATTTATTTAACCTCTATTTACAAAGATCTAAACTATATAATGAGTTAAATATAAATATTTTAGAATGTCAAGATTTAAATGATGCTTTAAAAACTATTTCTAAATATCAAAATTTTGATAATGATGAGTTGTGGTCTTCGGGTATTTATGTGAAAGATGGATATATTAATGAAAAGTTAGATGAAATAAAAAAATTAATTTCTGAAAACTGTGGGTTTTAATAAATTTAAAACATGAAAAAACTTTTGTCTGTTTTTTTATTGCTTCCGTTTTTCCTTTTCAGCCAAGAAAAAGAAAAAAGATTAGCACTTGTTATTGGAAACGCTAATTATGATAAAGGAGAGCTAAAAAACCCTGTGAATGATGCAAGGCTTATAGCCTCTACGCTTTTTTTCTGCTTTTTCTGTTAGTATTTATAAAATCACTATTATTTCATTAAAGTATTTAGGTGTTTTTCCCCAACTGTAACTTCCAACTTCACTCCAAGATTTAGAGATTTTTACATTTTGAGGTATTAATTTCAATGCATCATCGTGATTGTAAATTTTAACCTTACCTTCTTCCAAGAATGAAATAAAAAGATCCTTTCCAATATATTTTTTGTCAATTGTAAACCTACCTTTAAGTTGAATTTTAAGCATATTATCTCCTTTAACAGCAATGAAATCTGCGCCTTGCCAATCATCATTTAGTCTCATCGAATTGTATCCATAATCCGCCAATGCAGATGCTACTTTGTGAAAGTTGTAATTCTCTTTTTGTTTTGAGTTAAGTTCAGTATATATTATTTTCTTTAAATTCATTTTAATTTACTTTATTCAATTTCTATTTTATCAATCTCTTTCATTATTCTATCTGTTTCAGTTAGCGCAACTATAATTTTCTGATAATGTAAAATATCTTCATAGTTTAATTCTCTTTCCTTTCTGTCTTTTAGCCATTTTTGAGCAGGTTGATAACCTCCAATATAAAACTCCCAAGTAATTACAGGAATGTTGTCAAAATATTTGCTTTCGTTAATCCAAATTCTACCTAATTGCTTTTCTTGGTCTATTATTTCCCAATCTTTCTTTCCAATTTTTGTAGTGATTACATTATGGTCGTTTTCAGCATCTTCTGCCATTTCATAACTTGTAATATAATCCTCAACTTTGTTACTTTCTAACAAATGAATTTCACGTACTTCTTTACCTAATTTTACTAATTTCCAAAATGTTTCTTTGTCTTTAGGATAGGGAGCTCTTGGGAAATCTATTTTTAAAAACTCTTTGTATTTCTCTCTGTAAGTTGGTGAGTGTAAAACTGCATAGATGTAATCTAATAGGTCTATTGGTGCAAAAGTGTTATTTTTATCTTCTTTTTCGTTGGTAAAAGATAAACCGATTATCTTGGAAATTTCATCTACGATTTCTCTTTTTAGATTTGGTTTTCTAACTGATGAAGTTTCAATAGTTTGTTGTCCGTTATTTTCTGAGTATTCGTAAAGTGGGAAATAGTACCCAGTTTCTTTCGTTTGAAGAGAAACACTACACATATCCGCCAATTCCTTTGAAATAAATGCGTGTTGAAAGTCAAATGAACTTTGCTGTCTACAAGTCAAAAGACCAATATTCTCCTCAGATATTGTTGAATTGAAAACTCTTTCTCTTCCTCTGTCCACCAAATCAGGCGAATAATATATCCATCTTACATCGAAAGGACGATAGTTTATTTTTTTTATATTGGATTGATTAAAGTAGCCTTTTCTCTTATTGTTTAACCATTCAGGTTTTGCTTTTAATGTATATTTATTTAAGATTGTTTCATTCGTTATTTCGTCATCAAAGAAATTACTTATTCTATTTTCTAATTCTTTTTTGCTGTAATCTACAACAAAAGCATCACGATGTGTTTTTACACCACTCGTGTTTAAATTAAATAACTCTGAAATTTGAAAACCTTTGTCGTATTGTTCTTTACCCTCAAAGTTTTTAGGAAGCATAAAATAATTAGGTTTTCTATTAATTATTTCTGTAAAGTCAACAGATTTAAGACTATTTCTATTCAGATAATCGTATTTGAACTCTCGCTTTCCATATAAATCGTAGTGAAATACTTTGCCTAATTCGTTATTCTTTTTTTGTCCGGTTTTGACGAAAAATGTAATTGCAACACCTTGCATTATGTCAAAGACATTTTGGTCTGGTGAACCATCAGGACAAACTTCTTTCTTTTTGCTGTTACCGTGTAAATCTATAGTATATATTTTATCATAAGTGTTTAACAAATTCCATCGCATTCCTCTAAAAGTGGCACTATCCAAAAAACCGTGAGGATTTATATAAGCTAAAACACCACTTCCATTTTTTTCAATATAATGTTGACCATAACGTAGAAATTTGACGTAATCATCATTTACAGTTTTAGAGTTTCTTTCTTTTAACTTTATTTTTCCACCAGGTTCTTTTTTGTAATCATCCATTAATTTCATTATCCATTCGCCTTTGTTTGCACTACTTACTGCATAAGGCGGATTTCCAATTATGCACATTACAGGTGTATCTCTTTTTATATGGTTGGCTTCATTAGCTTCGCTACTTAACCAATTAGAAAATAGAGTTCCTGTGTCTTTGTGGTGTTCTTCTAAACTATTGGTTAAATACACATTTAAACGCTCATTTTTTGTCGATTTGTAGCCAGTTTCAGTTAGCAACATATCTAACTTTAAATGAGCCATTGCATAAGATGCCATCAATAGTTCAAAACCGTTTAATCTTGGTATCAAATGTTCTTCTACATAACCACTCCAAGCACCTTTCATCGACTTGAAATTTTTGTTGTAAATGAATTTTACAACTTCTGCTAAAAATGTTCCTGTTCCTGTTGCTGGGTCAAGTATTTGTACTTTGTGTACTTCTTTTTCAATTTGTTTGTAGCCAGTAGAAGAGCGTTTATCTTGCGTTTGTGTATCGAGTTTAATTGTTGTTTTTGTTGTGTCTGCTAAACCTTGTGGTAAATTAAAATCGGTTTTTAAAATTTCATCAACTCCACGCACTATAAAATTCACTACAGGTTCTGGCGTGTACCAAACTCCTCTTGATTTACGCAATTTTGGGTCGTATTCTGCAAGAAACGTTTCGTAAAAGTGAATTATTGGGTCTTGTGTTTGTGTACTTTTTCCAAAATTCTTTAAAAGCTGTTCCACATTTGTGGCTCTAAAAACTTCTGCAAGGTTATCGACTACGGTTACAATTCTTTCGTCAATGTCTGGGCCTGCGATGTAACCAAAAAGTTTACGTAAAAACGGATTTGATTTTGGAATTAATTCCGCTGCTTCTTGTCGGCTAAAATCGTCTAAAGTTGGGTCGTGCAAACGAGCTGCAAACATTCCATAAGCCAAAGTTTGAGCGTAAATATCTGCAAAACCTTTAGGTTTTAAATCGTGAATTAATATCTGTTTGAAAGTATCGTATTGACCTTTTAAAGACGTATTTTCTTGCGTTTCTTCATCAGAAGTAATTGCTCGTTCTAGAATGTCTTGTAATAAACGTGATTTACCAGCCATCATTTCCGCCAATTTTTTTGAGGATTTGATGGTTTGCCCTATGTGAGTAGAAAAGTCTTTTATTAAGTTCTCAAATTTTGAGAAGTTTTCAGGAATTGGTTTAACAGAATTGTTTTCAATTTCTCCAATTTTTATTTCGTGTACTAATTCTCCGTTTTGAAAGAATTGAAACCATATGTAATCTGTGATAATTAGATTGTCGAGTGCTTTTTTGTAACGACCAAATTGTTCTTTGTAAGATTTACTGTTTAGGTCTTTTCCAATATCTTTTGCCTCAATGTAACCAACAGGAATTTTCCCTTTTGTAATTACATAATCTGGGTTTCCGCAATCAGTTACATTTGCAGGTTCATTTGTTATTTCAATTCCGCTTACTAATTCTCTAATTAGAGTTTCTAAATCTCCTCTATATGAATGTTCTCTTGATATTCCAGATTGAAGTCTTCTGCTTACTATTTCTATATATTCTTTTATTGTCATTTTATAAATTATATTTCAAATATAGCCCTAATCCCAAGATCCACAAATATGATTTTGTAGGGACTTACAATTACATTGTGGGCATGTGTATTTAATGTAATCATCTTTTACTACTTCAAGTCTTTTACATTTACATCTGTTACAATTTGGACTATCCAAAAACGATGCAGTAAGTTTATTACAATCAGTACATGAATAGAGAATCTTATCTCTACCACCTCTGAATCCAACGCCAAGGTAGTAGCTTTTTTCAAAACCACAGCTTGAACATAAAAAACCTTTAATAATTCCCATAAAAAATGTACCTTTAATATACGAATATTAATCAAATGAAGTACATCTTACCGTTTTTTTTCTTCTTCAATTTACTGCATTGTCAGACTGCGGATTTAGATTCTCTGTTCACACAATTTAACTCTTACAGGTACGATGATGTTAAAGCATCACTAATTAAGATAGATAAAAGTAAGTTGCCTAGGCAAACTAGAACAGACTCAATTAGATTTTCTTTATTTAATTTAGTTACTGCAAAATTTGATAAAAATAATCAAACTACTGAAGAGTTCTTTTCTAAAAACCTTGATTATCTTATCAAAATTGGCTTACAAGACTATTTGCCATACTTTTTGACTGCTTATGCATTCGAGTTTGGCTACAGAAAACACCTGTATCAGAAAGTTAAAGATTATTTAGACTTAAGCGTTACTGTCTCTAAAGAAAATAAAAATCTAAGTCACTATCTAAGTAAAGTTAATTTATTCAACGCTTATTTTGTTAGGGATATAATTAGGGCAGCCAGCGATGAATCATATAAAAAAGAGGATTTATACGAAGCAATTAAAATATATGAGGAAAACAGTAACCTGATTGCAATAACAGATACAAATTTATTTAAAAGCTATTATAAGATTGCTTTTTCTAAAGATTTCAGCGAAGACATTAGGTTTCATTGTTTAAAAAAAACCTTTGATTATTCAATAAATTTAAAAACCTTACCCGATTTATACGATTTAAGAGATCTTTTGTATCAATTCAGAAGCGAGGATTCTGCCAATAATGAAATCGACTTTATAAATGAGAATTATTTCCGAAAGACCACAAAGTACAGGCATCTCTCAATACTTGATTTTCTGATTAATGAATGTTACATTCAAGATTTCTCGAATTTTTCAGTGACAAATCTAATCAACCATAGTAATTTATTGATGAAAAGTGAACATATCTTTGATGACTCCTCAATAAGAGATATTTATCTTGTAACCACTAAATCAGCTCTGTCTTTCAACAACTTCATTTTAAAAGAAGATAAAAATGAAAGTTTAGACGAGAGTTTTTTCGAATCACTTTTTAATTTTCAGTATGAATTTTTTAAAAAATACGGTAATTTGTCTTCACAAAAATCTATACTATCAGATCTAATAACTTTCTATGAAAACAGTGACAGCTACATGGATTCTGACGTGGACTTAGTTAAGCTTGATTTTGAATTATCTGAAATAATTTATTCTTTAATTGTTGACAAGGAGTCAAATAATGTGACCCCATATAATGTTATAAATATGATAAAATCTAGACTCACGTCGGGAATTTACACTGGAATGTCGGAGGATGAAGTAGATGAAGAGATGATCAAAATATTTGAAAAATATAAGAAATCAAGTACGTACGAAAGTGCTGTTACAGCATTGACACTTTTTTGGGAGTTAGAGTTAAGTATCAAAAGTATGATTAATGAAGAGTTTCAGTTTAAGTTTAATGAAACTAGAGAATTTATACTATCTAATTTAAATGATTCGTATAATTTAGAAGATATTGGACTTAGGATTAGAATTTCAACAAATGAGAATATAGATTCAAAAAAGCTAATTGTTGATAAACTATTTAACGAAAAACTTATAGATCGAAATGAATTTAACGTTTTATATTTAAGCATAATGGGAACAAAGTTCGATCTAGAGCCAAGTAAAAAAAATGCTGAAGCATACTGTAATTTCTTTCTGCAAAACATTGAAACTCCAGATTTTAAATTTAGTATAGGAACTGTTTTAGACTTGTATATTGCATATCAATTTAAAAATGGGTTGGTAAAAATATCAAATTATCTTTTGGAGCAGTACGACAAGTATTTTGCAAATGAAGTTGATCAAAACAAGTATGAATTCCAAAAATCTGCTGGATATTTCTTTAAGTACATAAGGAATTACAAGAGAGCATTGAACTTCTTTTTGGATGCCAGAGCTAATAATTATCACTGGGTGAATAGAGGCTTCTCATACCTAGATCTAATCAGTGATAATGTACTTTTATTCGAAATATTCGACTTAAATTTGAGATTTGACTTAAAACAATCAAGGTTAAGTTTGGAGAGTTATATTAATAGATATAGAGAACTAGAGAACATGTTGTCTGAAGCAATAAAAAACAGTCCAACAATGGATGAGGATACCTTTATTGGTTTAAAAAGACAAATGCTTGATATGCAGAGGAGGCAATTATTTTATGAAAATAATCATGAAGAATCTGAAAAAATCATTGATAAAATGTTGGTCATGGAAAAGGAGACCCCATACTGGGGTGAATTTGAATTGATGAAAACAAAATTCTCAAGTCAATTTTCACAAAATAAATATACCAATGTTGAGCTTTTATCAAAGCTTGAGTATATGTATCAAAAGTACAACAAACCACAAGACGAATTTTATAATAAGTGGAAAACAGCATTGAGCGGAGTAGTAACCAAAGAGTTTGTTGACAACAGAATAGCTGAGTTCAATGAGGCGATTCTTGATATTGAAATAATGAATGATCTTAGTTATGAAAGTCAAATTAAGTTCATGACCAAAGCAGCAAATGATTTGTATTACCTTGAAAGAGATATTTATGAAAATATTTTCAATACCGACCAATTGATTAAATTAGCAAACTTCAAGTTTTTATTAGATAATGTAGATGTTTACAATACCAGAATTCTAAGTTTGAATGATAGAGAAACAAACACATATTTTGATTTACTAAATAAAAGATTTACCGAAACTAACTATGAGACTTTAAATGCTATAATTACTCAATTTGATGTATTTCAACAGCGAATAAAAGTAAATTCCAGCGATATATCTACCTTGACTAATATTAGCGATTTCCAGCAAAAGCTCGGCTCAAACCAAGCTTACATCAGGTTTTCATCTGTTGCATTTGATAAATATATCGCATACATAATCACCAAGGATAAAATAGAGCTCGTTAAACTGGAACAATCAAAAATTGATAAGCTGGTTGGCTATTACACAAATCGTATAAAAAATAAACTTGAAGACTCATACTCATACGATGTATTTTTCAAGCCTATAGCAGATAAGTTGCCAAGTGATATTAATGAAATATTTATAAAGAACTATGGGTTATTGAGTAACGTTAATTTTGAAGCCCTTCGCAATCCAACAACAAATCGATTTGTTTTCGAGGATTATAAAATTAACTATGTTGAGAGGCCAGAGTCAGCCCTGAGTATGGATAACAGTATTTCCATCAGCTCAGCATTCTTATTTGGCAATCCTGATTTCACCTATAATCTAGAAGAAACGGGAAGTGTGTCTAGTATTAGGTCTGGTTTGAATCCGCTGCCGTTTACTGAGGTTGAGATAAATAAATTGAATGATGTTTTAACTAAAAATGGTATATCAACAGTAACAACAAACCTGTATGAATCAACTGAGCAGGCTTTATATGAGAATTCAAAGTCTGATATAATACATCTTGCAACACATGGGTTTTATATTGACGGTGAGTCTACGGATAGATTTAATTGGGGATTACTAGCCTCTGGTTCAAAGGAAGTCATCCAAAACGATTTCAAGAAAATTAGACGTGAGGATGGAATTATTTTCGGTAGTGAGATCATTTTAAAAAACTTTACCAAAGCGAAACTAGTTGTCTTGAGTGCATGCGAGACAGGCTACGGTACAAAAACCTTTTTTGGAGGAGAGAATCTAGCTAATTCATTTTTAAGGGCAGGGGCTAAGAATATAATCTCTACACTTTGGCCAGTAGACGATGAGATCACACAACTTTTCATGACTGAGTTTTATACTGACCTTTTAAAAACAAAAAACATTAACTTGTCACTTAGAAATACTAAGCTGAAAATTAAACAGAACTATCCAGAGCCTCTTTATTGGGCTCCTTTTGTACTAACACAGAATTATATAAAATGAAACATTTATTAGTAATACTAGTTCTTCTATCTAGTTTAGGCCATTCTCAAAATTGTGAAGATAGAGTAGAAGAGATCTTTAATGATTTAGTCGAAGGTATAGGAAATAACAGCATATATCCACCATCCTTGGAATTCTCAGACGATGAAAGGTCAGTTGCAACAATGGGTGATTTTACCATAACCGTTGAAAGAAAGGTTATAAATCTTTTTTGTGGTCAAGAAAATTTTGATGATAAGATGGCTTATATTCTGGGTCATGAAATGGCTCATCACTATTTGAGTCATTCTTGGATGGCTAATACAGGTCTCGGATATTCAGATCTTGGTAATTATATTGAAGAAAACAGTCCGATGTATTCCAAAAAGCAAAGGAAACTCTCTGAGAGTCAGGCAGACCTTTACGCTGGTTTTTATGGGATGGTATCAGGCTACAACACCCTAGCTCATGCCAAGGAAACATTGGAGGCTGTTTATAAGGCCTACGGCTTGCCTGATGAAATTTCGGGGTATCCTTCGTTTAGTGAAAGGTTAGAGATAATAGACTCAAAAATTAATAATGCATCAAACCTTGCATTGTTATATGAGATAGGTAATGTTTTATTGCTCGGTAAGGAGTATGAACTTGCTAAGTACTGCTATGAATTTATTTTAAAACAATTTAACTCAAGAGAAATTTATAATAACCTAGGCTTATCTTATTTACTTTACGGGGTATCAATTTCTGAAGAACCAATAAATGGGCTAGTTTTTCCTGTAAGCTTGGATCAGAAATCGAGGGTGGAGGTTAAGACTACCAGGTCTGGTAACTTAACTTATAATTCGAAAGACATGATAGAGTTTGCATTAAAACAATTTAAAAGAGCTAAAAGCCTAGATTCAAAATATCAACCCGCCATACAAAACCAAGTAGTAGCTGAATTTTTACTTCTTGAAGATAAAAAAACTAGGGATGATTTTATTGCTGAACTTTCAGATCTAACAAAAGAGTTCGCTGTGGATCTTGAAGTCGTTAATATGATCATTAATGATAAACCAATAAAGAAAGTTAGAAAGGCTGCTAAATCTGGTAGTAATGTAAGTAAGCTTAATACAACAAGCCCTCAAGTTGATGTGATAATAAATGATGATATCCTGAGTAAGATTGGGCTACCTTTTGAAGATTTTTACTTTGCAGATTTTGAAAATATTAAAAACACAGACCTTAAATTCTTAACTATGGGTAAATTTGATGTATTTGAATTAAAAAACATTTATATAATAAAGCTGAATAAATCCATACTAACTGAAGAAGTTTTAGATGTTCAAGAAAAAAAACAACTCATTCATACTACCAAGGGTTCTTATCTTGTTTACAAAAGCAATTAACTACCACACTAATATTGCTAACAGTAATATGAAGAAACTGTAAACTGAATATATTAGGGTATTCCACTTTGACTGAAAAAAGGGAAAAAAGTTATACTTGCTATTTTGAAGTATCATGATGAGGATATTAAATATAATCATGAATATTATTAAGTTACTAACTGCATCTGCTTTCGTAAAGATCTGTACGCTTTCTAGGCTTGAATCAACAAAGTAGCGGTTCCCAATACCACCAAAGATTGCTCCGACTCCAAGTGTTACCTTAGATTCAAGCTCCTTGTACTTCGGTATTAAGAAAATCATGCACGATATTAGGAATGACAAAATCCCCCCAAGGAATAGTTTTAGAAAAACCCAAGATCCTTGTCTATCAAGGTTTAATATGACCTCAAGTGTTTCTGTTACAAGCCCTCTTGTAACTCCTGGAGATGTCATGATTAAGTCACTCTCATCAGTATTGTAGGAATAGTTGTAATCGACCGATTCGATGTTGAAACCCTCTCGGAGATTTTCCATGGACTTACTAAAGGTACTTTTGAATTTATGGCTTGGTCTGAGTCTTATAATCGATGTGTCAACTTTAGTTATGAACTTGAACTTTAGCTTTTGGGTGTCAAAAGGGAACTCACTCAAATCCCAGTTATGATCAAAAGGTCCTTCAACAAGTGAGACGCTTTTTAATTTAAAATCATCATAAAAAAGATACCCGTAATCCTTTTTCTCATAATAATTTGGCTCTACATTTCTATTTGCGCTTAAGCTATTTTCTTTAGTGTATAGCCCAAAAAACTCACCAGGAAGCAGGTTTATGGTGTCTCCTGCTGATGAAATAAACTCTTTGGAATACTTTGAAAAAGAACTAACCACAAGCTTACTGAAAAACTCATTATTATTCTCCTCAAGTCCCTTAATGTCTTTGACATCAATGGAGATATCAAAAACAATGGGCCACTTAAGGCTGTCATGTTTACTTAAAAATTGCTCAGGATAGTATGGTTCACCAGCATATCTATGATCAATTTCTTGAGCATAAGCTAGTGATGTAAATAGTAATAGGATTAAAATTCTTATCACTTTTTAGCTTTTACTGTACTTCGTCTACTTGAGTTTGACTTTCTAATAGATAATTTATCTCCCAATTTTTGAAAATACCTCTTTGCCTCTAATTGTGTTTCCATAACTTCATCATCATCCCCTGCAAAACCGAGCTTTTCAAAATCCTGAAGATTTCCATTCACTGCGTTAGCAGAGAATATACCATCGTCATCAACCACTAAAAAGAATCCAGTCATATCAGCGTCTTTAAATTCACCAATGTAGAAAGAGTTCTGTTCCTTATCACTCCATATTCCATAGCCATTAACTCCATTGTAGAGATGCTGACCCTCATATGAGCTGTAAGTGTTGGAGTTATTTTTGTAGTTGAATCTCTTGTAGTTGTCTGAAACTATCTCAGTAGGCGGTAATTCCTGTATATTTTTGTTAAGTTCTAACACGAAGATAAGCTCAACAAATTCTATAAAATCTTCATATTTTACCCACATGTAACCGTTATCTCCATAATCACTTCCCCAACTATTTACTATTCTAAATGCACCTCCGTACTTGTAATCATTGTAACCTACAACGCAAAGTGCGTGACCACCATCTTCACTTTCGTAAGAACGAGGATCCCACAACCCATCCGTTTTTACCCCTAACAAGTTCTCCGAATTGTATGAGAACATGGATTCTACAAACTTAAAGCCAGTGATTATTGGTGTGTTTTCATAAAGTGTTCCCTTCAAAATTTCTAATAGCCTATCATCTGAAATATTTTCCTTGTCTAAGTAATACCAAGTTTCAATGCTATAGGGTTTTGTATAGCCCAAAGTGTTTTTCAGTTCAGTCGTAGTCCAAGTCGATTCGCATCCAGTGAATGGGGGATAAAATAGTTTTTTAGCTCCAATTTTGCCAAGTTTTTCAAAAGCTGCATCAAAAGGAAGACCACCATCACAATCATCTTTATCATTGAAGTAAATTGAATAGATGAAATAAGGATCAAAAGAATGTACATACTTTTCACTTGGATCAGTTATATCAAACTCAATATTGTACATCGTAGACAGTGCATAATAAAAAGAAGCAAAACCTACACAAGTCCCACCCTCTTGATTCAAAACAGGAGGAACATATTTTTCCAGACTATGCGAAAAAGGTAGTATGTCGGCAAATCCAAGTTTGTCAGCAGGCAACTTTGGAAATGCAGATTTTTCTTCAGGACTCGATAAGATCAATCCCTGGCTAAATGCTTGTGTTGAGGCTAGTAGTAATAAAAATAGAATTTTTTTCATTTTTTAATTTTTTTGGTTTAGTTCTGTTATATCATTACAGTTATCAGCAATTAAAGTATTAATTTCATTTTTGATTTTTTCATCTTTGGTGTAATTTAACCCATCTGAGTAATAATCACACATCATTTCATCATCCTTACCTTTGAAGAAGTTACCCATCATAACAAAGGGTTTGGATAAGTCAATTTCATTATCATTTATATCAGAAATCCAGTAACCGTCACTTGAATATTTTTTTATTTTTTCTAAACAAATACCAAGGTATTTAACCGCTTGGTGAGGTTTATCTAATTCAAAATAAATTAATGCAGCAACAAAATCTGGCTGAGGATCTTTCTTATCTATTTCCTTGTTTTCTTTTATCAGCTTAAGTGCATCATCATATTTTCTTTCATTTTTAAGGAAATTCATGTATTTTAAAATAATATTATTGACATCTGGTGAAATCGATAATGCTTTTTTGAAGTCATTACCAGCTTTAACAACGTCTTTGACAAATGAGTAATAGAAAATAGCACGTTCTGAATAAGAAAGAGCGTCTTCCTTAAGCTCAATTTCCTTGTTGTAGTACGAAAGTGCTTTATTGTAATCGCCTATTTCCCTGTAATTTATAGCAATATTTAAATTAATGTGTTGTTCACTCACGATTTCATTATTGATTTCTATTACTTTTAGGTAATCTGTTATGGCATTATTGTATTGTTGATTGTCATAATAAGCAAGCCCCCTATAAAAATAGTTGTAGGGGTCTTCAGGGTTAAGCTCAATAGCTTTTGATAAGTCCTTTATAGCTTTATCATAGTCTTCCAAGTAATCCGAATAAAATTTACCTCTTGAATAATAATTTTTATCATTTTCAGGCTCTAGCTCAATAGCCTTAGTGTAGTCAGCTTCAGCCTTCTCATAGTCATCTAATTTTTCTGCGTACAAAGCAGCTCGGTTTCTATATCCTGGTGGGGCATCAGGGCTAATATTAATTTCTTTTGTGTAATACTCAAGTGCTTTGTTATATTGTTCTAAATTTTCAAAACTTATAGCCAAGTTGTTGTAGAGATATTCTGATTTCGCAAAGCTTTCGTCCTTGTCTACCTCTTCAATTTTTAAATAATCAGCAGCTGATTGGTTGTACTGTTGATTTTTACCATAAGCAATTCCTCTTGAAAAATAATTATAAATATCATCAGGGTCAAGCTCAATAGCTTTTGATAAGTCCTTTATAGCTTTATCATAGTCTTCCAAGTAATCCGAATAAAATTTACCTCTTGAATAATAATTTTTATCATTTTCAGGCTCTAGCTCAATAGCCTTAATGTAGTCAGCTTCAGCCTTCTCATAGTCATCTAATTTTTCTGCGTACAAAGCAGCTCTGTTTCTATATCCTGTAGAATAATTAGGTCTTAAGTTAATTTCTTTTGTGTAATACTCAAGTGCTCTGTCGTATTGTTCTAAGTATTCAAATGTTAAAGCCAAGTTGTTGTAGAGATAATCTGACTTCGCAAAACTTTCGTCCTTGTCTACCTCTTCAATTTTTAAAAAATCAGCAGCTGATTGGTTGTACTGTTGATTTTTACCATAAGCAATTCCTCTTGAAAAATAATTATAAATATCATCAGGGTCAAGCTCAATAGCTTTTGATAAGTCCTTTATAGCTTTATCATAGTCTTCCAAGTAATCCGCATAAAATTCACCTCTTGAATAATAATTTTCATCATTTTCAGGCTCTAACTCAATAGCCTTGGTGTAGTCAGCTTCAGCCTTTTCATAGTCATCTAATTTTTCTGCGTACAAAGCAGCTCTGTTTCTATATCCTGTAGAATAATTAGGTCTTAAGTTAATTTCTTTTGTGTAATACTCAAGTGCTTTGTTATATTGTTCTAAATTTTCAAAACTTATAGCCAAGTTGTTGTAGAGATATTCTGATTTCGCAAAGCTTTCGTCCTTGTCTACCTCTTCAATTT
>Ga0209199_1003211_pt1 | contig 16475 bp, 13 predicted proteins | sample COGITO_mtgs_1105_7_FD_184805 | JGI IMG/M metagenome (GOLD analysis project Ga0209199, IMG submission 184805) | Pelagic marine microbial communities from North Sea - COGITO_mtgs_110523 (SPAdes) (version 2) | ecosystem: Environmental > Aquatic > Marine > Epipelagic ...
AAACATACAACCTTTTTTATCTTTAACAAGACTTATTTTAAACGTTTTTGTCTTTATTTTTTTTATCCGATTCTATCTGCTGGATTACAAGTGATTAGATTTAAATAAAACAATAAAGCCCCAAATATTAATTCCTAAATTATATAAATAGTTATTGTTAGACTCCTTATATACACTTATATTTGTCGCTTATTATAAAATAAATTATGATTCACATTACGTTACCTGATGGAAGTATAAGGTCTTTTGAAGAGAACCTTACTGTATTGGACGTTGCTAAGGATATTAGTGAAGGGTTCGCTCGAAATGTTATTTCGGCTAAGTTTAATGATGTTACTGTTGAAACCTCTACCCTATTAACCACAGATGGCAGTCTTACTTTATATACGTGGAAGGATGATGCAGGGAAAAAAGCATTTTGGCATTCGTCTTCTCACGTGCTCGCACAGGCTTTAGAAGAATTGTTTCCGGGTGTGAAACTTTCTATCGGTCCAGCAATTGATAATGGATTTTATTACGATGTCGATTTGGGAGATCAAGTGATTTCGGATAAAGATTTTAAACGCATTGAAGATAAGATGATTGAGATTGCGCGTGGAAAACATGATTTTTCTATCAAATCTGTTTCAAAAGCGGATGCACTTTCAAAATACACAAACGAAGACAATACATATAAGGTTGAATTAATTGAAAATCTTTCAGATGGTGAAATTACGTTTTGTGATCATTCTTCTTTTACAGATTTATGTCGTGGTGGCCACATTCCAAATACAGGCATAATTAAAGCCGTTAAGATTTTAAGTGTTGCGGGCGCCTACTGGAGAGGAGATGAAAACAATACCCAACTAACCAGAGTGTATGGGATTTCATTTCCAAAACAAAAAGAACTCACTGAATATTTAATACTTTTAGAAGAAGCTAAAAAAAGAGATCATAGAAAGTTAGGGAAACAGTTAGAATTGTTTACGTTCTCTAAAAAAGTAGGTCAAGGATTACCGTTATGGTTACCAAAAGGGGCTGCTTTGCGATCTAGATTGGAAGACTTTTTAAAGAAAGCCCAACAAAAAGCGGGTTATGAGATGGTGATCACACCGCATATCGGTCAAAAAGAATTGTATATCACTTCTGGACATTATGAAAAATACGGAGCCGATAGTTTTCAAACCATCAAAACGCCAAAAGATGGAGAAGAGTTTTTACTAAAGCCAATGAATTGCCCTCACCATTGTGAGATTTATAACGCAAAACCATTTAGCTATAAAGAATTACCGAAACGATTTGCCGAATTTGGAACGGTATATAGATATGAGCAAAGTGGAGAATTACATGGTTTGACAAGAGTTCGCGGGTTTACACAAGATGATGCACATATTTTCTGTACCCCTGACCAGTTAAATGAAGAATTTCAAAATGTAATTGACTTAGTACTGTATGTATTCGGTTCCTTAGGGTTTGAGAACTTTTCAACGCAAGTTTCTGTACGCGATCCAGAAAATTTAGAGAAGTATATAGGCGCTTCGGACGTTTGGGACAAAGCAGAACAGGCGATTATTGATGCTGCAGAAGCCAAAGGATTGAATTATGTTATAGAAACTGGCGAAGCTGCTTTTTATGGACCTAAATTAGATTTTATGGTCAAAGATGCTCTTGGAAGACAGTGGCAACTCGGAACGATTCAAGTGGATTACAACCTGCCTGAACGTTTTGATTTAACTTATAAAGGTGCTGATAACGAGCTACATAGACCCGTAATGATTCACCGTGCACCTTTTGGAAGTATGGAGCGATTTGTGGCTATATTATTAGAACATACAGGCGGTAATTTTCCACTTTGGTTGATGCCAGAACAGGTAATTATACTATCAATTAGTGAGAAATATGAAAAATACGCTCGAAAAGTTTTAAATTCGCTAGAAAATAACGAAATTCGCGCCCTCATGGACAACCGAAATGAAACCATGGGTAAGAAAATTCGGGACGCAGAAATGCAAAAAATTCCTTATATGATTATCGTTGGAGAACAAGAAGAACTCGACGGGACAATAAGTGTTAGAAAACACGGTGGAGACGATTTAGGCACAATTAGTGTAGAGTCATTTACATCTATTATAGATGAAGAAATTAAAAAAACATTAAAAGAATTTTAAGTTTAACTAAAATATAAAGCCATAGCAATACGTAGAAGAAGAGACAGAGGTCCTCTAAGAATTATTAAAGAAGATCAGCACAAGATCAACAAAAGAATCACTGCACTAGAGTTAAGACTTGTGGGTGACAATGTTGAAGTTGGTGTATACAGCCTATCTAAAGCCTTAGCAATTGCTAGAGAGCAAGAGGTTGATTTGGTGGAAATTTCACCTAATGCTGTCCCTCCTGTATGTAAGGTAATGGATTATAAAAAGTTTCTTTACGAACAAAAGAAGCGTGATAAGGTAATCAAATCAAAAGCTACGAAGGTAGTGGTTAAAGAGATTCGTTTTGGACCTCAAACCGATGATCATGATTATGCTTTTAAGAAAAAACACGCAGAAAAATTTTTAAAGGAAGGTGCTAAATTGAAAGCCTTTGTATTTTTCAAAGGACGTTCAATCATTTATCAAGAACAAGGTCAAATTTTATTATTGCGTTTAGCGCAAGATTTAGAGGACTTAGGGAAGGTAGAGCAAATGCCAAAATTAGAAGGGAAACGTATGATTATGTTCATATCCCCTAAGAAAGTAAAATAAGCGAAGCAACTAAATAAAAGGAGAAAATGCCTAAAATGAAAACCAAGTCTAGTGCCAAGAAACGTTTTAAAGTAACTGGTACTGGAAAAATCAAAAGAAAGCATGCGTTCAAAAGCCACATTCTAACGAAGAAGTCTAAAAAACGTAAGCTTGCTCTCACGCACAGTACATTAGTACATGCGAATGATGAAGCAAACATTAAGCAACAATTACGTTTAAAGTAAACGTTGTTTAGGTTAAAAATTATTTTTATAAACCATGGAGTTAGGCCGCTAAAAGTATTCAAGAAAATTGAATCGCCTACTACAAAAAACATTTAAGAAATGCCAAGATCAGTAAACTCAGTGGCCAAAAGAGCCCGAAGAAAAAAAGTATTAAAACAAGCTAAAGGATACTTTGGAAGACGTAAAAACGTATGGACAATTGCTAAGAATGCAGTTGATAAAGCCATGCTTTATGCTTACAGAGACCGTAGAAATAAGAAAAGAACATTCCGTGCTTTATGGATCATGCGTATCAACGCAGGAGCCAGAGCTCATGGATTATCGTATTCACAATTTATTGGGAAACTCAAAACGCATAATATCGAATTAAACCGTAAGGTTTTAGCTGATTTAGCGATGAATAACCCAGAAGCTTTCAAAGCTATTGTAGATAAAGTAAACTAAGGCACTAGCCTATTGTATCATATTCGCTTATAAAAAAGCCTCGCAATGCGGGGCTTTTTTGATTTATATCGTGTCCTAAAAAACATTGACTGATTATTAATTTAATCTTTGTCTGATTTATAGACATGAGGATTTTCAATAACTCCTTTTTTAAATAGTTTCCTCAAATTCATTCTTAAAAAAGAATCAAATTTTAGAATATGATTTCGCAATTTCTGATGGGGTCTTCCTCTAAAGGTGGTCACATGAAATTTATCAGTATTGGAAAGAGCTGTGTTAGAAAAATAATAATTGGACACACAATTACGAGAAGCATCTGCTACAACAGGGCTTACAGAATGCCATGATTTGTCATGAGTTGCCATGACAATAAGTCGATTAAATCGAGAGTATAAAGTGGTTTGATCTTGTTTTAAACCTTCTGGCCAAATTTCTAAATGCCCCCCGTTAGAGTCCTTCCAATTTGGAGTAACATAAAACAATAAATTCAACACTCGCCAACGGTTGCGCTCTTTGTCATGAGAGTTGTCTAAATGTGGATTCAAAAACTGATTGTGTTGCATAGAAGACAAGCCACCTGCGTACAAATTCTCATCTGGTTGAAGGTCGTCAATCTCACAAATATTTTTAATCAAGTTTACCACACGATCATCTTGAAATGCATAAATGAGCTCTTCTAAAACTCGTGCATATTCATCCATTTGAACCGCTATATACTTGTTTTCACGAAGGCTTTTCTTGAGAACCATGGCGACTTTTGATGGAAACTGACTGTTGATGTATTCTGTGATTTCTGGAGGCAATAAATCGTCTATAAAAAAATAGCCGATTTGATTTTTTGATACCTCGTACTGTATTTTAATACGGTCTTTTTCTTGACTAATTCTGTTCACAATCAGCTGGGCGAGATCTGTTCTTTGGAGCGATGTTATTGAATTCATATTAGAAAAAGAATAATTACGGTTATAAGGTACCTTAGATATTTTAAAATACCAATATACTAATAAAGATTAATTCTTTTACAAATTTAGGTCTTTGAAATGATTGAAAACTATTTAGGTAAAACCTGTTTATTTATCTTGCAGTGCAAAAACACGCTGAAGCAAGTCTGTTGTTCGAGATGAAAGCCTTGTACGAATTTGTTCTTCCTCTATAGCAATCATTTTATAAACTCCTTTTAGTGCTTCCGTAGTCACATAGTCTGTAAGATCTGTATTCACAGATTTAGTAAATGGGATCTTATTGTATTTTTGAATTAAATTAGCCCATATTTTATCAGCCCCCACTTTAGAAAATGATTTTTTTATGACGGGTTGAAATTTTTGATATAATGTTACTTGAGTTTTAGAAGATAAATAGTCGGTAGCAGCCGTATTATCTCCTAATAAAATTGTTTTGGCATCGTCAAATTTAATCTCTTTTACTGCTGAAATAAACACAGGAGCTGCTTCTTTTACAGCGTCTTCTGCGGCTCGGTTCAGAACTTTTAATCCTTCATCAGCTAAGCTACTTAATCCTATTTTTCTGAGAGCTTTATCTACTTTTTTTAAGTCTTCTGGAAGTACTATTTTAACAAGTTCATTTTTAAAAAACCCATCTTTTTGAGTGAGTTTGCTAACTTGTTTTTGAATACCATTATCGAGTGCCTCGCGGAGTCCAGAGGCTATATCTGTCTGTGGTAATTGGATGCTAGAAGGAAGCGATATATAGTCACCAACTTCTTGCAAACCAGCACAAGAGTTTAAATTAAATACTAATAAAATAATTAAGAATTTACGACACATAGGTGGTAATTTAAAGTTATTAATGTAAGTGTGATTATAATCTTTTATTATAACTAAACTCAATATAGGGCATTATTTTTTAACGATGTAATGAATTCCATTCAATCTAGAGAATTAAATCTCCATTAAAGCTCTGCTTAAATAGCATCCATTAACACTTATTTACTCTGAATATTCTGTAACAGCGAGTACTCCAAAATTTCCTATGACGCTTATGTTATTAGACGTGTTTACAATATTGCCTTTAAGGTTAACTGGAGGCGTTGCAAATAAAGCATCGGGGCCTGAGTCATCACCAATACTGTTAACATCAATCTGGATTAAAAGTTTTTCATAAAACTTAAATGTATTGTAACTCATGCTTGAAAGCTCTATCTCAAATGGTGTCCCAATATCAAACACTTCCTCTATTTCTATGAATGCATCGTCATTTCCATTAAAAAGAGCATCACTTGCTACTGTAAACGTATTAAATCCAGATTCTGAATTATTATAAAAAGTAACTCCTGCTAAGTAAAAATTTGATTCTGATTCTGGATCTGAAAAATCTAACTTTAAGTTGTTATCATTAAAACTGTGGCTATTTATAGGAACAGTAGCAAAAAGTTTCTCTTCAAATGACCTGTATAACGTGCCATCTGCTAACGTAACTTCTATCCAGTAATAATTACCAATCACAGGAGTAATTTGCTGTACACTGTCGTAATATCCATTTTCAATTGTAAAATCTTCGAGCACTAGAGAGACCCCTCCATCAGGTGATTTTGTGAATAATGAGACTTTGGCATCATTTACAGGATTGTTTTGATGGCTGTCTACAGTAACTGATTTTGAAATGAGGACTCTAAAATTATGTAACCCGCTTCTAAGGTTTCCGAAAATAATCGTTTGGGGTTCAAAATTTGTTTTGAGGGTTATTTCTTCACTACAAGTAAAAAATACAAATGAACAAAATAGGACAATACATACGTTTTTAAGATGATTCATAATAATTAAAATTTAAAATTATAAGCAATGAAAGGAATTTGAGAGCCAATAACAGAGAATTTATAGGATTTGAATTGATCTCTATTTAAGGTTGAATAGGTGGAAAATGCATTTTTACGACCGTACACATTATAGACTCCAAATGACCAACTCCCCTGCCAATTTTTATCTGGTTTGTGAGAAGAATAATTAAAAGACAAATCTAACCGATGCGTATCGGGGTTTCTGTATTTATTTCGATCTGAATAGGTCAAATACGATGTGCCATCAATATATATTTTTCCAGTTGGGTAGGTTGTAGGCCTTCCTGTTTGGTAGGTGAAAAACAATCCCATATCCCATTTTTTATTCAACTTAAAGTTTGATGATAAATTTAGAATATGAGGTCGGTCAAAATTGGAGGGAAAGTAGTCTCCATTACTAATATTCTCAGATTGAAAAGAACTTGTTGTTTTTCTTCGAGTTACAGAATACGTATAGTTAAAATGACCTGTAAATTTCCCTTTTGTTTTATAAGCACCAAATTCGATTCCATAAGAGTCTCCTTTGGCTGGTAGCAACTGAGTTTCTAAATTTTCTTTTAAAAATAAATCTGCGCCGTCTTTGTATTCTACGATGTTTTCAAAGGTTTTAAAATAGCCTTCAACGGAAAAATTATATTTTCTGTTTTCTGTATCGTAAGCATATCCTAATGACAATTGATTGACAATCAAGGGTTTTATGTGTTTTCCTGAGGGTTTCCATATATCAAAAGGAAGTGCAGCGAAAGTGTTGGAAATTAAATGAATATATTGATACATTCGATTGAAGCCTAACTTAACGCCTTTTCGATCATTAATAGAGTAGCTAAGGGCTAGTCGGGGTTCAAAACCTGAAAAGGATTTTGTGACCTCGTTAGAACCATAAGAGGTCGTTTCCGTAATTGTACTAATCGATTTAGGATAGTTTTGGTCATACGTTGAAACATTCTGTGGTCCCAGATTTGAAAACCAGGAATATCTTAGCCCAGCATTCATAGAAAACTGATTCCACTTTTTTTCATATTCAATATAAGGGGCGATTTCTAATCCTTTTTCGACGTCAAAAGCGATATTATTAACGCCTTGTTCGCCACTTTCTACTTTTGCAGGACTAAATCTATATAGAGTGCTGTTAAGTCCAAACCGGATTTTGGTATCAGAATCTTTATAAAATGTAAAATCTGGTTTAAAAATAAAATTTTCAACACTCGATTTCCACAAAAAAGATCCTGAGGAGCCTACAGGGCCACCCCCAGAATCATTTAAAGAAGATAAACTATAGTTGTATCGGCTGTAAATACCTGATACATTCATAAATAGTTTAGGAGAAAATATGTGATTCCACCTGACTGTTGCTGTGGCGTTTTTCCATTTAAAATCAATTTGTTGGTCGGCTTCTTTAGTTCCATCAACTGTTTCGTCGCCATCAAATTTAAGTTTCATGACATCCGCTCCAAAATAGCCCGAAACAAATAGTTTATTGTTTTCATTTAGGTTCCAGCTTAACTTGGTATTAAAGTCATAAAAATATACTTTATTGTTTTTGATCTCTTTATCACCAGACAAAGGGAAAAATAGATCAAAATAAGAGCGACGACCAGAGACTAAGAAACTTAATTTTTCTTTTTTAATAGGACCTTCTAAAGTGAGTCTAGAAAATAATACGCCAATTCCTCCCTCGCCTTTAAATTGCTTATCATTCCCCTCTCGTTGTCGAATGTCTAATACTGAGGAGGCTCTACCTCCAAATCGTGCTGGAATTCCACCTTTATAGAGGGTTAGGTTTTTAATAGCATCCGCATTAAAAATCGAGAAGAACCCCCATGCATGGGAGGAATTATAGATGGGAGCTTCATCTAATAAAATTAAATTTTGATCGATATTTCCTCCCCGGACGTTAAAACCCGAAGCACCCTCACCAACGGAGCTTACACCTGATTGTGTTAAAACGACTCTGGTAATATCTGGTTCGCCTAAAAGAGCTGGTAAGCTTTTAATTTCTTTAGATTTTAATGTTGAAACTCCTGTTAGTAATGATTTAACTTGGCTTTTGGAATTTGATTCGACAATAATCTCAACCGCATCAAGTTGATTGGAATCTACTAAAAGCGAAATGTCTAATTTTATATTTTCTAATAAATTAATTTCTATTTCTTGCGTCACATATCCCAAGTAACTTATTTGAAACGTATAGGTATTTTGGGGAAGGGTGATAGAATAGAATCCATATTCGTTTGCAGAAACTCCTTTGCTTTGGTCCTTTACAATTAAGTTGGCACCTAATAAAGTTTCTCCAGAAGCAGCATCCTTAATCGTACCACTCACAGTATAGTGTTGTTGGGTTGTTTGCAATTCATAACACTTCATTTTTGATTCTACAGTAAATCCATTAATAGATGATCCTAAGGCCGGAATAACCATAGTAATAAAGAAAAAAAGAGTGTAAGGGCAGGAACTAAATTTAATCATGATTTGGGGTTTGATTTAAATTAATACTTATAAAAAATTACTCTACTACTATAACAAAAATCATGCCATGAGACTACAGAACAAGTTAATTCTTCTTATTGGAATAAAACGATTGAAAAAAGTAAACTAAGTCCTATGCCTTTTTCTTTTTCTTTCGTGCCGCAGGGAATAATACATTGTTTAAAATAAGTCGGTAACCTGGAGACGTTGGATGCAAATTTAATTCGGTTTTAGGATCCCTTACTCTATGCGTATAATCTTCAGGAATGTGGCCCGCGGCTGGTGCGCGAATCTTTCGCGTTCCCAAATAAGCTTCATAAACCCCACGAAAGGATTTGTGCCTTTACTTTGTATTAAGGTATTTTATTATCTTTAAAGAGAAAAGTAAAGGTGAACTAAGATTCGTGCAAGTTCATTAACGTACTATCTGCCGCATTAGTCCTTTACTTCTCTTTATTATCGTTAGATAGCTTCAAATAGAATGATAGACATTATGGTCTAATAAAGACTCTAAAGAACACCAACATTTTATTAATACTTAATTATAAATATGAAGTGATTTAATCTTCAAGTTTTTGTTTTACAAATTGGAGTACGGCATCTTTATTTTCAACAAAGTCTTTAATTGTAGGGTAAACTTCATAATGCGGAACAATACCGCTGCCTTGTGGAAATAATTGCTGTTCGACATCTTGTTCGTTTATGACTAGAAATAGTGAGAATACTATTTCTGAGTTTGGTAGAGCATATATTAATGGAATAGTGCCTGTATGTCTATAATAGCCTCCTCCTGTTTCTTCTCCTACAAATATGGCATTGCTCTTATCTCTAACCAAAGCGCTAAAAAGTGAGCCTCCCGAAAACACTTTTCCGCTAGTTAAAATATAGGTTTTCCCAGAAAACAAATATTGGTTAGGATCTCTTCTTATAACACTTTTTTCTTTGAAATAAAATGCTCCGTCTTCTGCTTGAAAAAATTCCTTATTAATTTCATTTTTTAGGGCTGCCTTTATATCTTCTGATGATTTCTTTTTTGATATACCCATCATTTGTTTCCATTGCGGATGTAAATACTCAGGATATAGAGGTAATTCATTGGTGTTTAGTTTTCTAAATTTATTTTCTTTAAAAGGTTTGTTTATTAAGTATGAAGCCAATTCCATATCATTTCCGTCATCTCCTCCAGTATTTTCTCTGATGTCTAATATTAAATTCTCAATTCCTTTTTCTTGGATTTCTTTAAAACTACGGTTTAAAAACTTGAAGAATTTCCTCTGGTTTTTTCTTGTTTCTGTTGAAAATGTATTCACGGTTAATAATGCCGTTTTTTCATTAGGAAAACTCAAATCCGTAGCCTTTTGTATTGTTTCAGTTGGTTTAGATTCTTCAGATTCCTGTACTGAAATAGATTCGAGAGTTACATTACTTAACGAGCTTGATTGATAAGGTATTATTTTTAAATCGAAGTTTTCTTGCTTGCCATAAAGCAAAAAATAGAATTGAGAAAAATCATTTTCTAATTGTCTATACTTAAAAGTAGTGTTATAACCATCAGAGCTAATTATTTTAAACGCATCATTTTTAATCTCTTGAATTGATTTATTGTTGATCCCAATAAGTTGCGTTCCTTTTTTTAAACCTTTATAATCAGAAGCTACAATTAATGTATCTTTAATAAATTTGACTTTTAATGGAAAAAAAGACTTCTGATTATCTTCTAAATTTGAAAATAGTTTCCCTGTAGGATATGTGCTACTGTGACCACAGTTTATTTTGGAGTGAATTGCAGAAATTAAAAGGAAAAAATCTCTGTTGGATACAATTTTATTTGCTTCAATTTTTTTAATTGATTCTCTGAACATCAAAGCAAACTCATTTTTGGTAGTATATAAATACATACCCGAATGAGACGTTTCTACAATTTCTCGATAGATTTTTAAATCTTCTAAAAAGGCTGTTTTGTTATCATATTGAGTTTGAGAAAAACAAAAAAATACTGAAAAATAAAGGGTTAAGGTTAAAAAGAGGTATTTCATAGTAGTCAAACTTTTACATTAATTTTTAATTTTGTTTATTTTATTACTTTATTTTGATCGACGTTTCGATAAACGAAGCCAGGTTCGGGATTTTGAATAACGAATCTAATCCATCATTTACAGTGTGTCAAAAACCTTGCCAAGCTAGGTTTTGCAATTGACATGATCTCTTTTTACTTCGAGGAGAAGTTAAATCTGTTTTGATGTTTTTTTACAGTTTATAACATAACATTAATTTTTTTCCACCACGCTAAAGCGTGGCCGTATGAGTGAGATTATTACAATGACCGTTCTGTTTCATTTAAGTGGTTTTAGAACCTTCAAATACTTGTAAATGCTCTATGTTCAAGAATACTTAAAAAAAGAATTTCCAAATCCGGTTTCCTACAATCTGTTTGATACTACAGTTGGGAACTGGATAGGGTTTAACTGTCTATTTTTCATTGTTATTGCTCTCTAAAAAATCATAAAAGTTTAAATCACTTCATTGCATATTAATTGAAAAATTAGGTTTTCTTCTTTTTCTTTCGTGCCGCAGGAAATAGAACATTGTTTAAAATGAGTCGGTAGCCCGGAGATGTAGGATGCAAATCCAATTCGGTTTTAGGATCCCCTACTCTATGGGTATAATCTTCGGGATCGTGGCCGCCATAAAACGTGAAAAATCCTTGCCCTTTTATTCCATGAATGTAACGTGCTTCGCCATTGGACTTGTTTTCACCCATAACCAGTACATTGGACTTGACTTGGTCTCTTGAGTACGAAGTGGTTTGTCCCATAAATCCTTTTACGAGCGCCGTATGGTTTTGATTCAGCATGGTGGGGATCGGATCCCATTTGGCTGAATATTCCATCAGAGTGAAATAATCTAACTCTTTGGGAATCTGACGTCTTTGGGTCATATCGATACTAGAAAATTCATATACTTTTGGATCGCGTTCCAAAACAAAGTCTTTAAATGCGAAGGTTTTAGAATAATCCAATTGTGATTGATAATTGGGAGTACTACCGTCCCCATCAAACATTGGCTCACAAATATCAAGCGATTGAGCGGCTAAAGCGATATCGAAACTATCGGTGGCACTACACATGGCGAACATAAAACCACCTCCCAAAACATACTCTCTGATTTTTTGAGCGACGGCTCGTTTTTCTTCAGAAACCTTATTGTAACCTAAATCCGTAGCAAGTGCTTCAGCATTCTGTTGTTGCTCAATATACCAAGCTGCATTTCTGTAGGCTCTGTAAAATTTACCATATTGTCCTGTAAAATCTTCGTGATGGAGGTGTAACCAATCGTAAAGCAATAGAGCATCACTCAATACTTCGGTGTCGTAAATGGTTTCGTAAGGGATTTCGGCATAGGTCAACACCATGGTCACAGCATCGTCCCAAGGTTGTTTCCCACTGGGAGAATAGACCGCGATTTTAGGTGCTTTTTCAAGAATCACCGCATCCATATTTTTACTCGGACTGCTTATTTCAAGAAGAATGGCTTCGGCTGCAGAATCACTAATTAGTTCGTAAGAAACCCCTCGGATGAGACATTCTTTTTCAATGGCGTCTATGTATGGCAACAAAAAAGAACCGCCTCTATAATTGAGAAGCCATTTGACATTTTCTTGTTTATTTAAGGTCCAATACGTAATCCCATACGCTTTCAAATGATTTTTTTGACTCTCGGCATCCATCGGTATGAGAATGTACGAGGCATGGATTTGAAAGGACAGTGCTAAAAAAAGACTCAGTAGTAGGTGTTTCATCCCCTAAATATACTCAAAAAAATGATCTAAAATGGTTTAATAAGGCGTATCATCATCAGAATCTCCAAATGCATCACTTGGATCGACCCTAAAATTCTCCTGTTTAAAGGTGTCATCATTCGCAGCCGCATTCATTTTTGAATGAAATTCTGTATCAAATGGGGAGTCAAAATCATCGAGATTATCAAATTTACCTAAGTGTCCAATGAATTTTAAACGGATGTTTTCTAGCCCACCGTTACGGTGTTTTGCAATAATAAATTCCGCTTGTCCTTCTGAAGGCGTGTGTTGCTCGTCATCCCACTCATCAATCTTATAATATTCCGGACGGTAAATAAAAGATACAATATCTGCATCTTGCTCAATCGCACCCGATTCTCTCAAATCCGATAGCAACGGACGCTTGCTTCCTCCACGGGTTTCCACGGCTCTTGATAATTGCGACAATGCAATCACAGGGATGCTTAATTCTTTTGCGAGGGCTTTCAGGTTTCGGGAAATCATAGAGATTTCTTGTTCACGATTTCCACTTTTTTGAGTTCCCCCAGCGGTCATTAATTGTAAATAATCCACCACAATAAGTCGGATTCCATTTTGTGAAGCCAAACGGCGTGCCTTTGCTCTTAAATCAAAAATAGATAAAGAAGGCGTGTCATCTATATATAAAGGTGCTTTTTCGAGTGCTTTTACTTTTACATTCAACTGCTCCCATTCGTGTTTTTCGAGGCGACCTGTTCTTAGTTTTTCAGAATTTAATCCTGTTTCAGAAGAAATCAAACGTGTAATTAATTGGACAGACGACATCTCTAATGAAAAGAACGCTACAGGGATATTTTGAGTCACGGCAATGTTACGTGCCATGGACAGTGTCAAGGCGGTTTTACCCATTCCTGGACGTGCAGCAATGATAATCAAATCACTTTCTTGCCAACCGGACGTTAGCTTGTCTAATTTATCAAATCCTGAAGGGACTCCAGAAAGTCCTTCTTTATTGGAAATTTCTTCAATTTTTTTCTTGGCTTGAAATACTAAATCTTGGGCTGTTTCCGTGGATTTTTTAATATTTCCTTGGGTGACTTCATACAATCGTGATTCGGCCTTGTCTAATAAATCAAAAACATCTTTGGTTTCATCAAAGGCATCTTCTATAATTTCGTTAGAAATTTTAATTAAACTCCGCTGAATAAATTTTTGTAAAATAATACGTGCATGAAACTCAATATGTGCCGATGAAGATACTTTTTGAGTCAATGAAATTAGATAGAAATCCCCTCCTACTAAATCAAGTTTAGAGTTTTTACGCAATTGGGTTGAAACAGTTAGTAAATCTACAGGTTCACTGTTTTCAAATAATTGAAGAATTGCTTCAAAAATATATTGATGGGCATCTTTATAAAAAGCATCCATACTAAGAATATCGATGACTTCATCGACTCCTTTTTTATCAATCATCATCGCCCCAAGAACAACTTCTTCCAGGTCAGTCGCTTGTGGTGGAATCTTCCCTTTCTCCAAGCTAATGAGCGTGCTTTTGTCGTTTTTGTAAACTTTTACTGGTTCTGGTTGCTTCATCTAATTTTATTCATTGTTTTATAGCGGTCCTATGAGATCGCTATCAATCATTACTTTGGTAATACTATTTTAAAGGGGCTTGTTTAACGCTTACGAAAGTACTTAAAATATGGGTATCAATCGTGTTGTAAAGGTAAGGGATACTCAACAATTGAACTGTTTATAAGTCCAAAATATTGTTGATAAGCATCAAAAAAGTCAAGTGAAACACTTGACTTGATTTTTTTTAAGATGAAGCTTACAACTTAATCTTTATAGACTCCCATTTTTGAGTACTTATCCATACGTTGATCCACCAATTCTTTTGGTGATAAGTTTTTAAATTCATTATACGACTTCACAATCCTATTGGAAACTGTAATAAATGTTTGTTCGCGATCTTTGTGAGCTCCCCCAAGTGGTTCTTTCACAATTTCGTCCACCAATTTCATTCGCTTCATGTCTTTAGCGGTTAGCTTTAAGGCTTCTGCCGCTTGCTCTTTATATTCCCAACTTCTCCATAAAATAGAAGAACAGGACTCTGGTGAGATCACCGAATACCACGTGTTTTCTAGCATTAAGACTTTATCTCCTACTCCAATTCCGAGGGCACCTCCAGAAGCACCTTCACCAATAATGATGGTAATGATGGGTACTTTCAAACGGGTCATCTCAAGAATGTTTCGAGCGATGGCTTCCCCTTGTCCGCGTTCCTCCGCTTCCAATCCTGGATAGGCACCAGGGGTGTCAATCAAGGACACGACAGGAATTCCAAATTTTTCAGCAGATTTCATCAAGCGCAATGCTTTTCGATACCCTTCTGGATTGGCCATTCCAAAGTTTCGATACTGACGGGTTTTGGTGTTATATCCTTTTTGTTGTCCAATGAACATAAAACTTTGATCGCCAATTTTTCCCAATCCGCCAATCATTGCTTTATCGTCCTTGAAATTACGATCGCCATGAAGCTCCAAAAAGGAATCTCCACAAATGGCATTGATATAATCTAAGGTATAAGGTCTGTTTGGATGTCTGGACAACTGTACGCGCTGCCAAGGTGTTAAGTTTTTATAAATATCCTTTTTAGCGAGGTCCAGTTTCTTTTGAATCTGAATACATGTTTCAGTGACATCTACGTCACTCTCCTCTCCAATAATTTGACATTTTTGTAATTGATCTTCTAGTTCCTTTATAGGCAACTCAAATTCTAGATACTCCATAGAAATTCAAGATTAGTTTTTAGTTAGTGTACAAATATAAAACTTTAATAGGTTTAAATAGATTTCAAAGCTTAGATTTTGGATTTATTGATGTTTTTAAACATGGCATTAAGAAGTACAGTGGAAATTATAAGGGCTGCACCGATGTAAAATAGCGGTCGCATGGTTTCTGTTTGTGGAAATAATATCACTGCAAGGACAATTCCATAAATCGGTTCTAGGTTATAAGTGAGCACCAGAGTATAAGGGGTGATGTGTTTCATCACATGAATGGAGGCTATAAATGCATAAGCTGTACAGATGGATGCTAGAATAAAGAGACAGATCCAATCGGAACTGCTAAGCTGAAAATAAGAGGCGTCAAATCCATCTCCTGTAAAGGCAATAAAAATAGACATAAACAAAACGCCACTTACAAATTCATAAAATGAAATGACGCTTGCTTTATAGTTTTTTACAAATTGACCATTGAGAACGGCAAAGAGTGTAGAGAATAAGGCCGAGGAAATGCCAAGGGCTATTCCTAAAAGGTATTGCAACTCCGTTTGTGTGATTAAGACCACTCCCGCAATAACAATAAACCCAAATATAATTTCATAACCAATGATTTTACGTTTGTAAAACAGGGGTTCTATCAACGAAGCGAAAAAGGCACCTGTTGAAAACATGGCTAAAGTGATTGAAATATTAGAGGCTTTGATGGCGGCAAAAAACGTGATCCAATGCAAAGCAATGATCACCCCCGCAATTGAAAATCTGATGACAGCCTTTAGTGGCACTTTAAGTGACATTTTTTTGAACTTGATAAACAGAAACATGAGGACGCCTGCGATGGTCATTCGGTACCAAACCAAAGGAGTTGCTTCGATCGAAATGAGTTCTCCTAAAATAGCTGTAAATCCCGCAATGAGCACCAAAAAATGAAGGTGGAGATAGTTTTTGAGTTTATCGCTTTGCATTATACAAAAGGTATGTTGCTAAACTTCCAAAGACAATGTTTGGAAACCAAACGGCCAATAATGGAGAAAAATCAGATTGTTCTGCCATGACCCCAAAGACTTTATCGAAAAATACATATATCATCGCAATGACAATTCCGAAGGCTAAATTGACGCCCATACCTCCACGACGTTTGACGGAAGAAACTGCGACGGCAATAATGGTGAGTATAAAAACCGATACCGGTAAACTCCATTTTTTATATTGCACTACTTTATAACGGTTGATATTGGAGGAGCCGCGCACTTCTTC